>Ga0255336_100603_pt1 | contig 48381 bp, 50 predicted proteins | sample MeOH1_35cm_T3_17_FD_189102 | JGI IMG/M metagenome (GOLD analysis project Ga0255336, IMG submission 189102) | Sandy soil microbial communities from University of British Columbia, Vancouver, Canada - MeOH1_35cm_T3_179 | ecosystem: Engineered > Artificial ecosystem > Sand microcosm > Unclassified ... | reverse complement strand
GGTCGCGCCAACGTAGTTCTCGCACTTGGCGGAGGAACCCCGGAGGATCTCACAAATCGCCTCCTCATCGAACAGACGCCTTCTACGATGGCCGTCTTTCTCGATGCTCCTTTCTCCACCCTCTTCGACCGGTGCATGCTTCAGGAGATCGATCGCCCTGTTCTCGCCGATCCTGCCGTGGCTGAACTTCGATTCGAACGCCGCCGCCCTCTCTACGCTCGTCTGTCGAAACTGGTTGTAGATACGTCCGCTCTCACCCCGGAGCAGACTGTGGAGTCCATCCTCGCCGGTCTGACCCAGACTTCATACTCACGCACTTAGGCCTCGCAACGACGGACAATCGGCATCCAACTTCACAGCGTCCCAACAGGAGAAGAAGCTGGCTCACTCCACTGACTTCACCCCAGACGAGAACCGATCCCGCCGCATCGTTCGCGGGCACATTCTCTTCACATTTGGAATCTTGCTGGCCCTTGGCCTCGCCTGGCTGCTGGTTAAGGAAATTCTCCTGATCTACGTCAGCGCGCTGTTTGCTGTCGTCCTGATGCCCATCGTCAAACGCATCATGCAGGTCAAGATCCGCGGCCGGCGCGCCTCGAAACCCGCTGCCATCTTTCTCCTGGTCGTCGGAGTAGTGTTTGTGGTCGTCATCTTTCTGATCGTCGGCCTGCCGCCCGTTATTCACGATCTCAACCAGTTCTCTGCCGACCTTCCGCAGCGAATCCCGAAGATCATCGCACAGCTCGACCAGTTGCCGATCGCCAACCGGCTCGGCGTCGATGAGATCGCCAAGCGCGCCGAGGGCGCCCTGACCACCACCGCAAGTTACCTGATGGTATCTCTGCCCAACTGGCTCTCACACCTCTTCGACATCCTCTCCGCTCTCTTCCTCTGCATCTATTTCATGCTGGAAGGAGACAAAGCCTATCGTTTTGCCATCTCCCTCTTTCCACAGGAATATCGTCAACGACTGGCAGCGACTCTCGAACGCGCCGACAACAAAGTCAGCAACTGGCTCCTCGGCCAGGGGCTCCTGATGGTGATTCTCGGAATCTCTTCCACCATCGTCTTTGCCATTCTCCACGTCCGCTACTTCCTTCTGCTCGGCTTCCTCATGGGACTCTTCAATATCATTCCCATCGCGGGTGGAGTCGTTACCATCACTCTGTCCGCCATCGTCGCAGCGTTCGATTCGTGGACAAAATTCTTTGGGGTGATCGCCTTCTACCTTCTCTATCTAAATGTGGAGAACGCCTACCTCATCCCGCGCATCATGAGCACCAGCGTGGAACTCTCCGGGCTGACCGTACTGATCGCTCTCCTCTGCGGAACCTCGCTGGCAGGCATCGTAGGGGCTCTCGTCGCCGTTCCCACCGCCGCCCTTATCGCCGTTCTGCTCGAAGAATACGCTGTTCACAAAGATGTAATATGATCGGTAATAAAATAATGCTTTGTTTGTGTGACAAATAGTCTCCAGACAGTGACGAAACGGATTGACCAGAGAAATTGCCGGTCTATAATGCCGGCCTGATAAACTTCGTGCCAGCATCCGAACCCAAGTTCGCTCAACCCGCTCGCCGCAACCTTCTGGCTCCTGTTCTCATTGCCTTTTTAGTTCTCGGCATCGCCATAGCGCTCGTGTTGCGCTACACCCCACATAGAACGGCGAAGCTCACCATTCTCAAGACCACGGCGTATCCAACCCACACCGTCTTCAAGGCGGAATCGCTTCTCGTCGGACGCGATCGCTCTCAGGATGATCTGTATGTCTTCACGACCGTGCGCGTCGAGGATGAGTTGAACCTTCCTCTCTTCCTGAAGGACTTCACCGCGACTCTTGTAACCGCCAATGGCGAAAAGATCGAAACCAGTGCCATCCAGAAGCAGGAATTCGAAAACCTTTACACCAGCTTCCCTGCCCTTCGCCCGCTCGCAAGCTCCCCTCTGCTGCGCGAAACCGTCGTCAATACCGGCCAGCTTGCTGAAGGGATGATCCTGCTCCACTTCCCCGTCACCGAAGAGGTCTGGAAGCAACGCCGTTCGGCCACGATCCACATCGCGCTCTATCATCAGGGGCCTATCTCTATTGTGATTCCGAAAGATAATGGCGCCTCCTCATCCGATGACTCGGGAGCGGCTGCAGACCAATGACCCGTCGCCGCTGGATCGCCGACTCCTGGACTGCCACAACGGCCACACTCGTCGGAGAACAGGCAGAGCATCTGGCTCGCGTTCTCCGCGCTGCTCCAGGGCAGATCTACGATGTCGTCGCGGGAGGTTTCCTCCATCGCGCTGAGATCGTCAGCGTCTCCCCCACGGAGATTGTCTTTACCCTCCACGAAGAGCTTGAATCAGATACAGCCCTGCCTTTGCATCTCCTGATGGCTGTCTTTAAGTTCGACCACATGGAATGGGCCATCGAAAAGGCCACGGAGCTCGGCGTCTCCCGCATAACCCCTGTGCTTGCGCGAAGAACTGAAAAACACCTGGCTCAGGCGGCGGCAAAACGCGCCGAGCGCTGGCGGCGCATCGCGCTTGAAGCCTCCAAGCAATCCCGTCGCACAACGATTCCTGAGATCTCCGAGCCCGCAGCCCTGAAAACCGCCCTCGAAAACGCGAGCGAACCGGTTCGCCTTCTCCTGTCGGAGACAGAGCAGGACACTACAATTCTCTCTGCCCTGCTCGGCACACCTTCTACAAGCCGGGATTCCCTGGCCTATGCTTTTGCTATTGGTCCTGAGGGTGGATGGACTCCGGAGGAGATGGCTCTTTTCACTCAGAGCCAATGGCAACCGGTCACTCTGGGGCCACGCATCCTTCGCGCTGAAACCGCAGCCATCGCGGCGATTGCAATCCTGTCCTCACAGCTGGCCTGAGACGCGGATGTCTCCAATGAGACCGGTCAGTTCGGTCTCTCTCGCTCCAGACGTCCGAACCTCGCATCGATCGGTTTTCTACCCGCAAATCCCTCTTCTACCGAGTGCCAGTAACCGATCTCCTTCTCCCCAAGCTTCCAGCACAACAGGATTGTCTGACCGTCCATAATGCAGGGAAAATCGAGCAGGCCCTTATCCAGATCCTTCACCTGCACTCCAATTGCATCGATCTCGGCGAGCGTATCCTTCGTCTCCTGCAGAGCTTTATCCCGTTCGGCGCGACGTCGCGCAGTAGCTGCCACATCGACGTGGACCCCGCCAAACAGAAAGATCCGCTGCCGCAGCTGCTCGAGATCGGCCTCGATCTCGGCAGCCAGCGTGCCTGACTTCTGAGCCCGTCGCAGCAATGCCTCCAGCACCGGGAGCAACGTCTGCGCCTCGCTCAGAGTAAACGTCCTGCTCAAGCCTTAACCTCCAGCATCCGGTCCAGGGCGACCTTGGCCCAATGCTTCACGTCATCGTCCACCTTGATGCGGTTTACGACATTCCCTGCAATCAGGTTCTCGATCGACCACGCAAGATGCTGCGGCGAGATGCGATACATCGTCGTGCACAGGCACCCGGCATCGTCCAGCGTAATAATCTCCTTGCCCAGCGGAGCAAATCGCTTCGCCATACGGTTCACAAGATGAATCTCCGTTCCGACAGCGAAACTTGAGCCTTCAGGAGCCTTCTCGATCACCTCAATGATGCGTTCGGTCGAACCGATGGCGTCGGCCTTCTGGCAGACCTCCCAGCGGCACTCCGGATGAACGATCACCTGCATCTCAGGACGCTCGCGGCGGATGCGGTCGACATGCTCAGGAAGGAACCGCTGATGCACCGAGCAGTGCCCCTTCCACAGGATGACCTTTGCGGCGCGCAGACGATCCGGCGCAAGGCCTCCGTTGATCTGGTAAGGATCCCAGACCACCATCTCGCTCAGCGGAATTCCCATTGCAAAGGCAGTATTGCGCCCCAGATGCTGATCGGGGAGAAAAAGAATCTTCGAGGCACGCGCAAAGGCCCACTCGAAGGCCCCGCGAGCATTCGACGAGGTGCAGACCAGCCCACCCTGCTCGCCGCAGAAGGCCTTGATCGCGGCGGCGGAGTTCATATAGGTCAGCGGAACAAGATCGCCCGTCAGCCCTGCACGCTCAAGCGAATCCCAACAGTTCTCAACCTGCCCGATCTCAGCCATGTCCGCCATCGAGCAGCCTGCGTTCAGGTCCGGCAGGATCACCTGCTGCCACGGCTTCGCCAGCACATCGGCAGTTTCGGCCATGAAGTGCACACCGCAGAAGATCATGTACTTCGAGTCGGTCTCAGAGGCGATCTTCGACAGCTTGTAGCTGTCGCCGGTATAGTCGGCAAACCGAATCACCTCGTCGCGCTGGTAGTGATGCCCCAGCAGAACGACATCGGTCCCAAGCGTGGCGCGGGCCGCTGCAATACGGTCGTCCATGGTGTGGTCCGGCTGCGAAAGATAGTGATCGAGGGAACAAGAATCCTGAACTGCACTTGTCGCGGTTGTCGCCGCAACCTCTTCCATCAAAACGCTCAAAGTACTCCGCCTTCAGCCTCACGGAAGCGTCGAGCGCCAACAGCAGCGCCGTCAATTGCCTCTGAGACGGGGATGTTGAAAGCATGCACTGCTACGGTTGCAGTGGATTCGCTGCGCCGGCTCAAAATCGAGCCATTACCCAACCCACGGGGATGTTGCAACCAGACTTCTACAACCTGCTTACTTCACCTGCAGCGGCTTCCGCCGCTTCTATTGCATTGGACGACTTTGCAGCCGGAAGGACACATCTTTTTCTTCCTGTCTGCTCGCCGTTGCTACATCATCGATCTTACAACAGGATAAAGGACATCGAGGACCATTGTTCCTCTTCGATGCAGGCCTTATCATAAAAGGAATTATGCCGAGCTTCGGCGACAGCGCCTTCATCTTCATCCTTGCCCTGATCCTCTTCGGCCCGAAGAAGCTGCCAGAGCTCGCGCGTCAGCTTGGAAAGCTGATGGGCGAGTTCCGCCGTGCTTCCAATGAGTTCCGCATGCAGATGGACGAGGAGCTACGCCTCGCCGAACAAGCCGAGCAGCAGAAAAAGATCGCCGCCATGGAAGCTGCCGCGCCGGCGGCTCCTGCCATCACCGATGGGTCGGAGAACACAATCGCCTCTCCTGCAGATGCGAGCACCCCATCCGAAAGCTCTTCCGAGCCTGAATCGGCTCCGCTCCCGATTGCAAGCTCAGGCGAGCTGAACCTGATGCCTCCATCCACTGGACTTCCCGTAGAGAGTACCTCGGTCGCTCATGCCTTTGACTCGGTTCCTCACGTCGAAGACCCGGCTGTCTCTCTGCCCACGGACCCCTCCGAGGGACATACCCCGGATGCCCCGGACCATATAGCAAGCGAGGCACAAGTACATGGCTGACCTGGTTGATCGAGCACGCGCTGCGGTCACGGACCGCGCCGAACTTCCAGGCATGAGCCTGATGGAGCATCTGGACGAGCTGCGCAAGCGGCTTATCCATTCCGTCGTTTATCTACTTATCGGCTTCGTCATCGCCTACATCTTTCGCGAGCAACTCTACGGCTTCGTGTCGAAACCTATCGACATGCTGAACCTGCCATTGAACTTCACGCACCCGACCGATGGCCTGAACCTTTACCTGAAGACCTCTCTGGTCGGCGGAGCGATCCTTGCCTCGCCCTTCATCCTGTATCAGCTCTGGCTGTTTATCGCCCCCGGGATGTACACCAACGAGAAGCGCTATGTTGTGCCCTTCATGGCGGCGACGGTCACCCTGTTTCTCGCCGGAGTCTGGTTCGGCTACCACTGGGTTCTTCCCGGCGCACTAAGGGTTCTGATCGGTGACTTCGGACGGCGCTTCCATCCGATCATCACCATCGAGGACTATACGAGCTTCTTCCTCGCCGTCATCCTCGGCCTGGGCATCACCTTTGAGCTTCCGATCCTGATCTTCTTCCTTTCAATCCTGGGGATCGTAGATGCGAAGTTCCTGATTCGTCACATCCGCTACGCGATTCTGGCCATCTTCATCATCGCCGCCATCATCTGTCCGCTTCCCGATCCGGTGAGTATGTGCCTGTTCGCAATGCCGATGCTGGTGCTTTATATGCTGGGTGTGGGAGTTGCATGGGTCTTCAATCCATCGCGGCGGAAAGAGACGAAGACTGCATGAGCACCAGGCAGGGCGCGTTGAATCTTCGATCCGTCTTCTTTGCTCTCTCCGCACTTCTTCTTATCGCTCCAGCGGCTAAAGCTCAAAAGACAGCCGCTCCGAGACCGTCGGCAAAGTTCAACGGACAGACCGCCTACGAACTGACCCGACAGTACATCACGGTAGCTCCGCATCGTTGGATCGGCTCCCCGGATCATGCCAGGGCAGAGGAGTTCATCCGCTCGCACTTTACGGCAGAAGCAGCGAAGGGAAACTTCGAAGCCGATAGCTTCTCCGCGGCAACTCCCGCGGGACAGATGACGATGAAGAACTTCATCGTGCGCTATCCGGGCAGGAAAGACGGCGTAATCGTCATCGCCAGCCACTACGAGACGAACTATCCGTTACGCGATATCAACTTCGTGGGCGCCAACGACGGTGGAGCGACCACTGCACTGCTGATCGAACTCGGCAACTATCTGCGGGCGCATCCTCCCGAGGGCTACAGCGTGTGGCTGGTCTTCGACGACGGCGAAGAGGCGGTACAGTCGTGGAGCGACCGCGACTCGCTGTATGGAACACGGCATCTTGCCGCGAAGTGGTCGCAGGACGGCACCATCAAGAAGATCAAGGCGTTTCTCGTGGCCGACATGATTGGCGACAAAGACCTGAACGTCGACCGCGACTCGAACTCGACGCCGTGGCTGCTGGACCTGTTGGCGACCGCGGCAAAGAACACCGGCCACAGCTCGTATGTCTTCAAGAACGAGACGACGGTGATGGACGACCATCTCCCGTTCCGCCAGCGCGGAGTTCCGGTGCTGGATGTGGTCGATATCGACTACGGTCCTCCAACGCAGGAACACCCGGAAGGCGGCTATCACCACACGGCTCTGGACACGCTGGACAAAGTGAGCGCACACTCCCTCCAGATCTCAGGTGACCTTCTGGTCGAGATGATCCGGTTGATCAATCAGAGAGGGTAGCCCCCGACATTTAGCTGCAAAGTATTCATTTTGCAGCGTTTGCCTGAGTACCTTTGCGCAAGATCTTCAGTTTGCCGGATACATTTCTGTCTGTAGGAACTCTTGCCTTAAAACCCAGTGTAACCGCTGGACGAGAACCATTCGGCATTCAGTTTGCGTCCTTTTTTCAATGAGTTAACTGAGAACAAGACTTGACAGCGGTCTGGAACGGCCATGAAGAAGCTGAAACAGCGAGCCGGCAGCAGGCTACCGGCTCCAGCAGTTATTTCGTGCAGGGATGGTTGTGGTCGGCATGGGCACCCTTGGCCTTGGCGTCGGCTTCGGACATGTAAGCCCCTTGTTTGGTCTTGCCATAGAACTGCGTACCAGAACAGTGATAGACGTTCGATTCGGTGTTGAGCCAGACCAGTCCGGGACCTCCACCAGGAGCTGCCGCGCTGGCGATATTGCTGTGGTGCGAGGCGGTCTTCGCTGCCGGTGCTGCAGCCGCCGTTGCGGGAGCGACAGCAGCAGGAGTAGCAGCAGGCGCTGGGGCAGGCGTGGCAGCTTTGGCCGGCGCAGTAGATGCTGCTGGAGCCGGAGTCGAGGTCGGAGCAAGCCACTGCTTGACCCCCTGGTGACCGCGACAGGCTCCGCTCTTGGAGGCAGCGGTGGTGTAGGTTCCATCCTTGCAAAGACCGGTGGCTCCCGCGGGCGGAGCAGACTGGGCATGCACAGAGACGACAGCAAAGAGCGGAAGGGATAGAAGCGACAACACGGATGGCAAAAACTTCATAGAGACTCCTTTTCAGGATTTACATATCAAAGACAGGCCCGAAGTCGCGAGGTCGTGCGGGGGACATAGTACTCCAGCCCCCGGGGACTGTCACCAAAAAGGCTTTCAAACCAGCTTCGGAGCAGGGGGAAATCCTGCGCAAGGCTTCAGCAATTTCAAAATGGGTCTTTGTTACATGCCTTTCGTGATCCTCCCGACTCACGCTTTGCTGCCCCTTGCCGATATGCCTCTAACGTGGGATAGCCGGGTGAAAACCTGCTACCTAGGCTGTGACCCACACATCAGAAAAGGAGGGTGCAGAAATGCAGACACTGAGATTGAGATTGGCAGGATGGAGAAATAAGCGGCAGGAGATTCTTCCCGGAGTCTGGGAGAAGAAGGTAAATTACTTCGATCTTCATCCCCTTGGGGAAGTCATACGTGGCTTTGTCTATACCTCTGTGCTGTGGGGATTGCTGACAGTCGGCGTCTATACGATTTACGCGATCGTCGCCGGACCCACGAAATGAGCCTCTGGCTCCCAATCGCCGAGGCTGTAGCATCGTAAGAAGATGCCCTCTGCGACGCCGATAAGTCATTGGATTGGATTTCACATCTTCGTCTTCGCTGTGATGGCGCTGGACTACGTTTACATCCGATGGCAGCGTTCCAGGCATCCCATTGCCGATACTCTGCACTCCACTGCGGTAACCGCTACTGCCCTGTGGGTAGGAGCGGCTCTGGTGTTCGGGCTTTTCCTGATTCGCTCGATGGGGACCGATTCCGCCACGCAGTATTTCGCCGGATACGCAATCGAAGAAGCGCTTTCGATCGATAACCTGTTCGTTTTTCTGCTGTTATTTCGGCTCTTTCGCATCGCCGCCCCCAATCAACCCAAGGTGCTCTTCTGGGGAGTGACGGGCGCGATCGTAATGCGTGGCGCCTTCATCGCAGCCGGTATCGGCTTGCTGTCACGCTTCGAATGGGTAAGTTACATATTCGCCGTCATCCTTCTGATTGCCTCTGTCCGGCTGGTCCTGCCGGGCAGCGAGGCGGAGCATGAAGAGACTCCCCGATGGCTGCGCTGGATCTCGGAGCTAAGGCCTGTCAGCCTAAGGCAGGATCACTTCGTAGTAAAAGAGAACGGTCAGTACATGGCCACCGTGCTTCTACTGTCTCTGATAGCGATTGAAGTCACCGATCTGGTCTTTGCGATCGACTCCATTCCTGCGGTGCTTTCAATTACGCGGCATCCGTTTCTCGCGTATACCTCAAACATCATGGCTGTGATGGGCCTTCGTTCGCTTTACTTCCTTCTGGCTCACCTTCTGACACGCCTCCGCTACCTGCACTATGGTTTGGCTGCGGTGCTGGTCTTCGCCGCATTGAAGATGCTTACAGCACACATCTTCGAGATCAGCCCTCTACTCTCACTGGCAGTCGTAGCCGTCATGCTAGCTATTACCGTGGCAGTCTCCCTGTTGGCCAGAGCTCCGGACGCAGCCTGAAGGCGGAAGCTAAATCACCTGCAAAGAAGGCCGAAAGCTGAGACTGTCCTGATACATGACAGAGTGCTGCGCTATGGGGTCGTGCTGAGGATAGTCGTGCCGGAAGTGTGCTCCACGGCTCTCCTGGCGGCCCAGTGCCGAAGCCACGATAATGGTGGCGACCGCATGCAGGTTCCTCGCTTCAATAGCCCTGCGCGAAAGACCGCGGGGCATGGTTCCGGCCAGCGCCACAAGCTTTTGCTGCATAGTCTGCAGACCGCTGGCATCGCGAAGGAGACCGGCGTACTTCCACATATTGGCGCGGAGATCGGTAATCCAGCGCTCGATGTCCGCCTCAGGAGTAACTCCATTCTCAGCCGTCAGGGTGACAGAATGCGGCAAAGAGGCTTTCGATGCAGGATCGGCAATCATAGCCTCTGCCGAGAGAGCGCCAAAGACGAGCCCCTCCAGCAGGGAGTTTGAAGCAAGCCGGTTTGCGCCGTGGACACCCGTACAAGCCGCTTCCCCCGCCGCGTAGAGGCCCGGAAGTGTAGTGCGGCCGCATACATCGGTGAGAATGCCTCCCATAAGGTAATGCGCAGCCGGACGAACAGGAATAAGGTCGCGATTGAGATCGAGCCGATACTTCGCTAAAAACCGTGAGATTCCGGGAAAGCGTTCCTGCAGGTCTTTGGTGACATGTCGCATATCCAGATAGACAGGACCGTCCATCCCCTCACGCGTAATGGCTCGCGCCACAACATCTCGAGGAGCGAGCTCCAGCAGTGGGTGGTACGACTGCATGAAGCGCTCGCCTTTGGCGTTGATGAGATAAGCTCCTTCGCCGCGCAGAGCCTCGCTCATAAGGAAACGCGGAGCATCAGGAGCGCTGAAAGCGGTGGGATGGAACTGATAAAACTCCATATCGCTGACCGCCGCCCCGGCTCGCCAGGCCATGGCAATCCCGTCGCCGGTAGCAACCGCAGGGTTAGTGGTGTCGCTGTAAACCTGCCCTGCGCCTCCACTGGCAAGCAACGTAGCCCGCGCATGGATAGTGACGATACCGCCTTCGCCGTCCAGAAGAATGGCCCCGGTAACGCGCCTTTGCTCCCCAGGCTCAACGATAAGGTCGATGCCCGTGGTCCATTCCAGCAGGCGGACGTTGGGAAGAGAGCGGACATGGCGAAGAAGAGAGACCGCAATCTCCTTGCCTGTGGCATCGCCATTGGCATGAAGAATACGGGAGCGGCTGTGCGCACCCTCTCGAGTAAGCATCAACTCGCCATTTTCGCGGTCGAAGGCCGTTCCCCATTCAAGCAGCTCCTGGACACGCACAGGGCCTTGTTCCACCAGAATACGGGCGGCTTCGGCGTCGACCAGGCCGTCTCCGGCAGCCAGCGTGTCTTCAAGATGAAGCGCTACGTCCTCATCGCCGCTCATGGCGACAGCGATACCGCCCTGCGCATAGGCAGTGTTGGATTCGGCAAGCTCTTCTTTGGTGACAACAAGCACCGAACCGGCCCGTGCAAGACGGATAGCCGCACTGAGACCCGCGATTCCAGCTCCTACAACGAGAAAATCCACGTGCTGGTCAGAGGGGTGAGTTGGGGTGGAATCGATGGACGGCACTGCAGATGACACAACGTCTCCTCGTCTTCGATGCTATGCCATCGAGCAGACTTGAATGAAATCCTTACGATAGGATGAAGGTATTGTGCCTTCGATTCAACTCAAGACGCCCAGCGCCAGCTATGAGATTGTGATCGCCTCGGGATTGCTGAAGACGCTTCCCGCGCGACTGAAAAAACTGAGGGGCGGCAAACCATTTCGCACCTTCCTCGTCACTTCGCCGGAGATATGGGGGCTGTGGGGCAAGCAGGTGATCGCGGCCTTTGGCGAAGATCAGCCCACAGTGCTCTTTCTGCCCGCGGGAGAGAAGTACAAGCGGCTGCAAACCGTGGAAGCGCTGTTGGAGCAGATGGCGAGAGCCGGGGCGGATCGTGACGCCCTTCTGGTAGCCTTCGGCGGCGGCGTGGTGGGCGACGTGACCGGCTTCCTGGCTGCAATCTATATGCGCGGCGTCCCCTATGTGCAGGTCCCGACGACGCTCCTCGCTCAGGTAGACTCGTCCATCGGCGGCAAGACGGGCGTAAATCTCGCAGCGGGCAAAAATCTCGTAGGTAGCTTCAACCATCCTCTGGCCGTACTGGCCGATACCGACCTGTTGCGTACACTGCCTTCCGCGGAGCTTCGCGCCGGATTGCAGGAGTCCATCAAAGCAGGCGTCATTCGCGACCCGAAGCTCTTCCACTACCTCGAAGCCAATGCCGACGCCGTGCTGCGTGGAGATGCAAAAGCGCTGACTCACGTAGTGGCAGCAAGCGTACGGGTAAAAGCTGAGGTAGTCGAAAACGACGAGCGGGAGTCAGGCCTGCGGATGATCCTGAACTACGGCCATACCCTTGGCCACGCGATTGAGGCAGCAACGAAGTACAAGAAGCTTCTGCACGGCGAGGCTGTCGGCTGGGGAAGCATCGCAGCGACACGTCTGGGGCTGATGCGGGGCCTGATCGGCGAAGAGGAGGCAGACCGCATCATCCAGCTGATCCTGCGCTATGGCCCGCTGAGCGGCTTCAAAGCAACGCCAGAGAAGCTCGTGGACCTGACGTCGAACGACAAGAAGAATCGCAGCGGCACGCTGAGCTTCATTCTGCCGGTAAAGATCGGCAAGGTCACCATCGCGCGCGACGTTACACGCGACGAGATGCTGGCGGCGGCAAAGTGGACGCTGGAACTGATGCGTTCGCAGAGTGCGAAGTCCTCCAAAAAGAAAAAGAAGAAGCGGAAGAAATGATGGCACAGCAGCGAGTTCGGTTGGAGCACGAGCTTTCGACGGGCGCGCGTCCTGTAGGCGCGACGAGCGAGCAGTCTGCTGCAGCCAACGTGCAGCAGATGTTCGATTCGATCGCTCCAAAATACGATCTGCTGAACCATCTGCTATCAGCCGGTCTTGACCGCTGGTGGTGGGCGCGGGCTGCACGGATCTTTCGTGCTGTGCTGGAGCGCCCCGAAGCCGCGGTGCTGGACCTCTGCTGCGGTACGGGCGACATGACGATGGCGCTGATGAAGTATCGCCCGGTCGGCGTAGGTGAGGCTCCGGTGTTTGCCGTGGACTTTTCTCACGAGATGCTGGCGCGAGGAAAGCAAAAATTCGCCGGGCACAACATTGTGGCTATCGAGGCCGACGCTCTTCATCTTCCGCTGGACAGCGACTCGCTCGATCTGGTGACCTCCGCATTCGGCTTCCGCAACCTGGCAAACTACGAAGAAGGCCTGGCAGAGCTGTTTCGCGTGCTGGGACCGGGTGGTCAGATCGGGATTTTGGATTGCAACCAGCCGGAAGGCATCGTGGGCGCTCTTTACAATCTCTACTTCAAGCGGGTGTTGCCCTGGGTCGGTGGAGTGATCTCCGGAGATCCGGGTGCGTACCGCTATCTTCCTGCTTCTGTTGAACGCTTCCCACGCCCCAAACGAATGCTGGAGATGATTCACGCAGCCGGCTTTCGCGATGCAAGCTGGACCGGATATACCTTCGGCACAGCAGGACTGTACTGCGCGACGAAGCCCTGATGCGCGAGTGGCGGCCAGCACGGTAGGATTGAGTCTCCATGAGCTATACCGCCACATCTGAAAAGACCCGCTCCACTCCGCATGAGAAGCGCTCGGTCGCCCTGTTTTCGGTGCTGGCTGCATTCGGAATCACTGTGCTGAAATTTGTTACAGGCGTTCTCACAGGGTCTCTGGGAATGCTGTCGGAAGCGGCTCACTCCACCGTGGATCTGGTGGCCGCGGGGATCACCCTGTTCTCCGTACATGTTGCAGATCGTCCTGCAGACGAAACACACAACTACGGGCACGGCAAAGTGGAGAGCCTGTCGGCATTTATAGAGTCCGTAATCATGCTGGGCTCATGTGTGTGGATCGTCACGGAGGCCATCCGCCGCATTACCTCGCACGAACGCCTTTCCCTGACGCCTTCGCCATGGCCCTTTGTCGTACTGACTCTGTCGATCGTGGTGGACTTTACGCGCTCGCGCAGGCTGCACAAGATCGCAGCCGAATCGGCAAGCCAGGCCCTCGAAGCGGACGCGATTCACTTCAGCACCGACATCTGGTCCTCGCTGGCCGTCCTGATAGGGCTGGGAACAGCGTTCATCGGCGCGCGATGGCATATCCCTGCGCTGCAGATGGCCGATCCGATTGCGGCTCTGGTGGTTTCGGCAATCATCCTGCATGTAACGTGGGGGCTGGCGCGGCGAACGGTTGACGCTCTCCTGGACGCGACCCCAAAGGAGACTCGCGAGCAACCCCGTCGCGAGCTTGAGCGCGACCTGATGGCCATCGATGGTGTGCTGTCGGTCAATCGCCTTCGGACACGCCGCTCCGGGTCGGATTACTTCGCGGACCTTACTTTAGGGCTTGCGCGGAACCTCACCTTTCAGCGTACAGAACAGATCACACGCGATGCCACGTCAGCTGTAGAAAAGCATCTGCCGGGAGCCGACGTGGTGATACACACGGTTCCAATGGCTACGGGGACCGAGAGTATCCACGACCGTGTTCGCGCAGTTGCCTCGCGGATGAACCTTACAATCCACGATGTGACGGTGCAGCGGGTCGGAGAGCATCTTCAGGTGGAGCAGCACCTCGAGGTGAAAGAGAGGATGCCGCTCAAGCAGGCCCACGAGCTGGCGACTCGACTCGAAACCGCCATCCATCAGGAGATCCCGGAGGTAACCTCCATCCTCACCCACATCGAGAGCGAACCGGCGACGATCGAACAGCCGGAGTCTCAGGAGAGGGATCGCCAACTCGAGGTTCGGCTGCGCAAGGTCGCAACGGAGTTTCCGGAGATTCTGGACATTCACGACGTGATGGTGACCAGACTGGGCTCGCACCTGCATGTCAGCTGTCACTGCACGATGCCGGACGACCTGCCCATGTCAGATGTTCATGCCACCATCACGGCTCTGGAGGGTGCGTTTAAACTGGATACACCCGAGGTGGATCGCCTGCTGATCCATCCTGAGCCGGTAACGGATAACCGACGATGAAATTGCGTGTTCGATTTGTAGGCTGGGCTCCCGTGCGGCGCTTCTTCAACATCGTTCTTGGAGCGATGGCGATGGTTGCCGTAGCCCTGATCTCAGCCTTTCTGGCGATGCGGCTGGCGATTCATGGGCGCGAGGTCAAGGTTCCTCAGCTGTCGCACATGACGATCGCGGAGGCCAGCCGAAAGGCCAGCTCTATGGGCCTGCGGCTGCAGCTGGAGAACAGGTTCTATTCGCCCGACGTACCCGCAGGACAGGTGCTGGCGCAGTACCCGGTGGCAGGAGCCACAGTGCGCCGCCAGTGGCCGGTAAGAGTGACAGAGAGCCTGGGCTCGCAGAAGGTCGCGATTCCGGATCTGAAAGGCGAGGGCGAGCGTGCAGCCTCAATCAATCTGCGGCGTCTCGGTCTGGAGCTGGGGACCGTGGGACATCTCCCCACGCCGGGACCGGCAGGGATTGTGGTAGCGCAGACACCTGCTCCGGGCGCAGAGGGTGTGGATCGGCCACGGGTAAGCGTTCTGCTGAGCGATGTTCCTGAAGAAACCTCCTCCGGATATGTCATGCCCTCGCTGGTGGGTCTCACCATCTCAGGAGCGTACGTGAGGGCGGGAGCAGCGGGGCTGCGAATCGTCAGCGCCGAAGATGTGACTCCGACCGCTGCGGCTCAACCTGCGCCTCCACCCCCAGGCACTCCCGTAGCGGCCCTGACTCCGGGCATTGTGGTGGCGCAAAGCCCGCTTGCAGGCCACCGCGTGGCGCGTGGGGATACCGTACAGCTTTCATTGACCCACTAGGCCCTGCACAGCCTCCCGCGGACTTGTCCCAGTGAATCCTCTCCGGTTCACACAGCATTCATCTTTGAGCGTGCTGCACTTCTGGAAGTAACACATTTGAAACCAATTGGCTATGTAGCTACCCGCTACGCACGCAAGCTCCTGCAACTTCCCCCCTGTGCAAAAACCCAGAGTCCGCGAATGGCGGCCCTGAATGCTATCTCCTGCTTGGCTGCCCATTTGCACTAGCCCAGCGCGCAGTCCAAACCCTGTATTTCGGAGCATCGAATATGAAGTTGACCCGTTTCGCTCGTCTGTTCGCCCTGCCCGCCGTCTTCGCGCTCACAACCCTGGCCGCTCATGCGGACACATTCAACTGGGCGCTCACCGGCCCGGACTCCTCCCTCGGCGGCTTCCCCGAGACAGGCAGCGGTACTCTTACCGCGACCCTGTTGAGCGGTAATGAGTGGGCGATCTCCGCAATCACCGGAACCGTCGGAGGCAGCGCCATCACCGGTCTCAACAGCTTCAACAGCAGCGACAACATGCTCTTTCCGGAGAGCTCCATCCTCGATACTCAGGGTCTGAGCTTTGAGACAGCCAACGGCGAACTGATCAACATCTTCAGCTTCTATTCCCCAAGCACCGTCTCCATCCCTGCCGGAAACAACTTCGGCGAAATCATCGGCGGCACCGGTGCCGGTTTTGGCGTCGGAACCTTCTCTGTAACGCAGAACTCTCCGGTTCCCGAGCCTGCCACAATCCTCATGCTCAGCACCGGCCTGATCGGAGCTGCCGGAGCGATGCGGCGCAAGCTGTCCCGCGTCTGATGAATCGCCTCTGAAATAACCGCTTCAGGCCGTCCGCTCGATCAAGGCCGCAAAGAAGCCGTCCATGGGATGAACTCCGGGAAGTGTGCGGAGATACTTCCCCTCGACGGCTTCTTGAAGCGGCTCCCGCAAAATACCGCGTTCGTGGAGGCTCTGAAGAACAGGCTCCACTAAAACAACCTCAGCCGACGGCGTTTCGTTCATGACAGACTCAACTACCCTCTCGCACTCCTCCGGCTCCAGCGAGCAGGTGGAATAAAGCAACCGCCCTCCGGGTGCGAGGCGCGAAAGCGCAGAACGAAGAATCCTTCGCTGACGCTCAGCGTGCCGAGCCAGGTCTGCAGGCTCCAGACGGAGACGAATCTCCGGATTGCGTGCAAGAGTGCCCGTACCACTGCAAGGAACATCGGCGAGGATGAGATCGAAGTCCTTCAGTGAGGATAGAGGCACAGTCGCATCGGCCACCTCGCTCTCGACGCCTGCAGCGTAGTCGTACTGTTCCAATCGCGCCTGCATGGCCGCAAGTCGACGCGCGCTCATGTCGGTAGCGATAATCTTCGCCTCCGGAAGCCGATTGGCAAGCACAAGTGTCTTTCCTCCGGGTGCGGCACAGGCATCCCAGACGCGACGAGCCTGCGGAGCGAACACAGCAGCAAGCTCGGCGACCAGACGTGAGCCGCCGTCGATGCGCGGTAGATTCGCGTCAGCAGCGTCCTGATACAGACCGGACTCCTCAGGCTCCCTCTGCCCTGCTTCGCATATTCTGATCGCCGCAGATCGGCCGTAGCGGGCAACCCAGCGCTCCACAAGCCACTGCGGATGAGCAAGCCGCTGCGCAATGGCTGCCGTGCTCTCATGGATGGGACGGCCAGGAGGCTTTGCCGCAGCAAATTTGCGCAGAATTGCATTGACCATGCCCACAGCATGAGGATTCTCGCTCGCACGGGTCAGCTCGACGCTCTCATTGAGCGCGGCGTGCGGAGGAATGCGGTCCAGATGAAGAAGCTGAAAGGCTCCCAACCGCAGCGCAATGGCAACGGGCTCCGCAAGGCGTTGATCGGGACGCTGGAGAAAAGACTGGATGCGTGCATCCAGCGCTATCTCCCAGCGGAGAACGCCAAGGACAAGCGCAGTCGCCAGGTTGCGATCTTCAGGGGAGAGCTTTGCGGTAAGAGCGGAGTGCAGAAGGTCGTCGCTGTTACCTTTGCCGGCAGCAACACGCGAGAGTATCTCGAACGAGGCCGAACGAGCGGGAGAGATCGGTTTGGGCTTGGGGGAAGGTTTGGACAAGTGAGAAGCTTTCAACTTCAGAATACTATTTGCGACGCTCTATACGCTCTTCCGCCAGGTGCCCGGCGTAACTCCCACACGCTGACGGAAGGTACGGACAAAGTTGACCGGGGAATGAAAACCAACCATCGGAGCAATCTCCTGTATCGACCATGTGTGGTTTCTCAGAAGATACTTCGCGCGTTCCATGCGCTGATCGAGTAAATACTGGTAAGGCGTCTGCCCAGTCAGAGCACGAAACTCACGGGCAAAGTGAAAGGGACTGAGATTCACCTCACCGGCAATCGCCTCGAGCCTCACATCGCGGTCGAGATTTGCCGAGATGTACTCCATGGCCTGCCGAAGCTGCGGCATAGGCAGGCCTCCCTGAAGATGGCCCAGGTCAACAGGCATCGTCGTGTGCCGACGCAGAAGCATGCTCACCAGCCCTGCCGCTGTCAGGTCCGCATAGAGCCGACCGAGAGGCCATCCCAGCGATGCCTCTCGTCCCATCTCGAAGAGCAGACGCTGGAGAGAGACATCCTGAAGCGACCAGTGAGCCTCGAACTCCGGCACTGCGGCACCCGCCTCTGCTGCCACGCGATCCAAAAGCTCCGGCTGAAGAGACAGGATGAGGCGCTCGGAGGAGCCATGCCAGCGGAGACGGTCCCTCGTTCCCGCAGGTAAGAGAATCATGGCACCGGGAGAGGTCTTCTCCATCCCATATCGCCCTCCGGACCACCATTCCATCGCCTTTTCGCCGCTGGCCTGGAGATGGAGACACAACTCACGATGTTCGTGCTCCGGAATCTCGATAGCGGAGACGGTATGCCGCTCCAGCAAAAGCCCATGCCAGGGCTGCTCTCTGTCTTCCTTCAGCTGAGAAGGAAGAAGAGGAACCAGCTGGTTGTCCCGAACCACCGAGATCCTGTTTTGGCCTGCGTCGTTCACTCCTCTTTAGGATGCCCTGCCCGTGGAGAAGGAGCAACGGCATCTTTTTACGCAAGAATTGCATATTCCCAGCCTGAGACCGGCTCATCTTTGTAGATGGAGGCTGAACATGAAAAGGCTGACCAATCTCGTAAGTGAAGGATTTATCTGGAGCGTAGGAATCACACGGCCAAGACCGGGTCAGGAACGGGTCGCCGCGCTCTACATCACCATGACCCTCATCGCCTCCATCATGACGGCTGCGGGAATCTTTCTCTTCCTTCTGCATCACCTGTAAGGAGTTATTCTCCCAGGCGCTCGCCGGAGTTGATCTGGTAGCCGCGCAACAGCTCGGCTGCCGGCATGCGGCGCTTCCCCTCCAGCTGAACCTCATCGATCTCCACAGCACTTCCCTCCCCACACCCCACCAGTAGACGCCCCTCATGCAGATGGATCACGCCGGGAGCAATGGGCTGCGAATGTCCAACCGGGTGAAATCGATGGAGGATCAGCTTCTTGCCGCGCATGACCGTGAAGGCTCCAGGCCATGGCTGAAAACCTCGCCAGCGATCGTGAATCTGCTTTGCGGTTCGGGTAAAGTCGACCCGGCCGTCATCCCGGGTAAGGATAGGAGCGTGCGACGCAAGGGAGTGATCCTGCGGTGTAGGAAACAGGTCACCGGCCTCGAGACGGCGAAGAGTCTCAACCATCAGCGGCGCGCCAACCTCCGCCAGATTTTCATAAACATCCGTCGAGGTCTCTTCTTCACCAATGGGAACGGCCTGTGCCAGCAGCATGGGGCCGGTGTCGAGTCCGGCATCGAGGCGCATCGTCGTAACCCCGGTAACGGTCTCGCCGCTGGCGACAGCCCATTGAATAGGCGCTGCGCCACGGTACTTTGGCAGAAGCGAGCCGTGGAGATTGATGTTGCCGAACCGGGGCAGGTCCAGCATCCACTGCGGAATAATACGGCCGTAGGCGACGACCAGGATGGCATCGGGCGCGATGGTCTCAAGCTGCTCGCGAAGTTCGGTGTTGGTCTTGATCTTCTCGGGCTGAACAACCGGAAGCGAGTGCGCAAGCGCGGTCTGCTTCACAGGAGGTGACTGCAGCTTCTGATCCCGGCCCGCAGGACGATCAGGCTGCGTAATCACAAGGGCAACCTCGTGCCCGGCGGAGAGGACCGCCTCAAGCGTAGGTACGGCGAATTGCGGAGTTCCGCAGAAAACGAGTCTCATCTATCCCCATCCTAACTGGAGTCGATAAGGGAGAAGAACCTCCCGGCCTCCACAACCACTAACCTCTTGTTACCCTGCAGAAATGGAAAGCACCTTCCCTAAAACCTGGGCGGCCGAGATCCTCAAGACTCCACCCATGATCGCTCCGGCACGTCAGTTCATCTATCCACGACAGGTAGCAGGCGAAGAAGATACGCTCGCCCGCGGCGCTCTTCTCCTGATGGTCCGCCCCTCCACCGGAGGCTCGTTCCTCGCGACCTGCGCCCTCGGCTTCACAGATCCGTCGGTTCCCACCGGCCTCTTCTCCTGCCCCAACCCCGACGAGCTCTGCGCCGTCGCCGGAGGCTACGCCTACGTCATCGACGCGCAAAATCCCGAGCGCTCCACGCACATCCCGCTAAAGCCCGTCGTCGAAGTCCAAGCGCTTGCATCGCACAATCTTCTTCTCTTCGTAGGCTTCCACAACATCCTCGCCTGGGGACCAGATGGCGAAGCCTGGCACACGCAGCGACTGAGCTGGGAAGGCATCCGCATCACCAGCGTCGAAGGCGATATCCTTCACGGGACCGGCTGGAACATGCTCACCGACAAAGAGGTCCCCTTCACCGTCGATCTCCACACCGGCCGGCATCAGGGCGGCGGCTTTTCCTAAGCGAGCTTGTTACCGCAGTCTTCGCAGAAGCGTGCGGCGGATGGAGAGATATGCCCGCAGCCGGTGCATGTCTTCGGCGCAGCAATGGCCGCTCCGCAGGATGCGCAGAATTTGCCGCCGGTAAGGGTGGCTCCGCAAGCCGTGCAGTGCGAGGATGCGGAGACGTTCGCGACCGGTGGAGGCGTAGTGTTTGCCGGGGTCCATGGGCCGCTTTGGGATGGCGCAGCGATAGCAGGCTGCCCCGCAGGCACAGTTTGCCAACCGCCGCCGGATGGGCTTTGAGGCAGCTGCGGGACATGAGCGCCGGGATTGATCCGAACCTGGGCATCGGGGTTCATGTCGATCTCGGAGACATAGTCGGTTCCAAGAGCTTTTTCGCGGAGCTGATCCTGTGTAGCGCTGATCTGCGCCTGGGTGCGCAGGGAGATTACCTCCTGCTCGTACTTAGGAGTGCAACCGGTGCATTGAGCAGCACGTTCGTTCCAGCAGATCTCAGCGCATACCCACTTACCGCAGCGCTGACAACGGCGAAACTTCTGTTTGACCTCGGTAACGGCCTGCTGCAAGGCGCGGTCGTGGGCAGGGCCTCCGATGGCACGCTGGATGTCATAGGCGGAGTTGCCCGCAGAGCCGAGGAGGCCGCCAAAGATGCTGCCCGCAGCCTGCAGGAGGCCGCCTGCGGCACCGATGACGGAAGGATCGAAGGAAGACATGTAGCCGCTGTAGCAATGGTCGCAGCGAAACTCGAACTGGTAGCCGCGGTCGGTAGAGTGATCTGTGTAATTGCGGACAAACTCGATCATTGCCATTGGGGTTGGCAGTCCTCCTGATGGTGGTAATGCGTTTTATTTTCTCAGAAGTCCATTTCAGCGAGGTATATCAACATCAGTCCTCGGGCCGCACCGCATAAAAGCTCAGCGCCGCATCTCCCTGCTTCAGGACTCTCACTCTTTCCAGCCCGCCAACGTTCTCCGGCAGCTCCACTTTGCTGCGGTGCTCCGCAATAACCCTAGCATCGTCAACCAGCAGCCCAAGTCCTCGCGTTCCAAGGAACTCCAGCGTCCGGGTGTACTCCTCTTCCGCCTCGTAGGGTGGATCGAGAAATATCACGTTCACACTCTCGCCCCGCCGCGCAAGCTCCTCAAGCAGTACTGCGGCGCCACGGCCTTCCAGCACGTACCCTCCCGAAATCTTCAACGCGGCAAGATTCTCTCGAATCGCCTTCACCGCCTCGGGCGCTCTCTCCGCGAACCATACAAACTCCGCATTCCGGCTGATCGCCTCGATCCCCACTGCGCCCGAACCCGCATAAAGATCCACAAACCGTGCGCCTTCAATGCGAGCCGCAATTACATTGAACAGCGTCTCCCGCAGACGGTCGCTGGTCGGTCTCGTCTTCATCCCCTTCGGCGCCGACAATGGCCTCGACCGAAATCTTCCCGCAATGACGCGCATCTCTCTCCTTGCCACAACCCCAGCGCATACAATGATAAGCATGCGCGGATGGTCTTTCTCGATCGGCAGATTTCTCGGCGTGGAGATACGTATCCACACCTTCTTCCTTCTGCTGCTCGGCCTCGCCATCAGCTACGCATCGGTCTCCGGATCGACAGGCCCTCGCGGCTTCCTGCTCTGGACCCTTCTCTTCCTCGCTGTGATCGTTCGCGAGATCGCCCGCGCCATCGCCTCGGCCTGGTATGGCCTCGACCTCCGCAGCATCCTCCTTCTGCCCACCGGCGGCCTGCAGCAGTACGCCACCCACGAGGCCACCGAGCGCGCCGCGACCCCGAAGATAGGCAAACGCCTCGGCCTCGTCGGCCCTGTCACCAATCTCTTCTTCGGCCTCTTCCTCGGGGCAGTCATTCTCACCGTCGCTCCTGAGATCAACCTCCTCGAGCGCCCCTGGCTTACCCCGGCGCATCTTCTCCGCGCCCTCGTCTGGACCAACCTTCTCCTCGCCGCCATCAATCTTCTCCCCGCCGCTCCCCTCGACGGTGGCCGTATCTTCCGCGGCGAATTCGCCCGCAATCACGGCATGCTCAAAGGAACACGCGCCGCCGCGGGCCTCGGCCAGATCATCGGCGTCCTTCTCGCCATCGCCGGATGCATCCTGCCCAATATGTGGCTCATCATGATCGGCGGCTTCGTCTTCATCGGCGCGCACATGGACGACTCCAACCTCCTCCTTGCCTCCGAGAACGATCCCGTCCGCATGCGCGACGTCATGCTGACCGACTTCAGCACCCTCTCCGCCTCCGACACCCTCGAAGAAGCTCTGCAGCGCTCCGTCCACACCCTGCAGGATGTCTTCCCCGTCGTACGCGGCAATAATCTTGTTGGAGCCATCTCCCGCCAGGGCATCGTCGAAACGCTGCAGGCCGAGGGCAACGGCTATGTCCAGGGTGTGATGACACGTTCCTTCCAGATCGCCCAGCCCGACGACTCCCTCGTCAAAACCCTTCGCCGCATCATGGCAGGACAGGGCGCCCAGCTGGTTCCCATCCTCGATGGCAACCGTATCGTCGGCATCATTACCCCACAGAACCTGGCCCATTCCATGGGCCTCCTCAACGCCCGCCGCCGTCTGCGCCAGCAGGAGCAAGCCGACTAGGCAAAGCAATCTCTCCGCTCATCAGAACAGCAGAAGAAAACACCGTCATTCTGAGGCGTAGCCGAAGAATCCCTGTATTTCGCCCGTTGCGCCCATAACGCCCGGAGCCAACACCCCATACATACAGTCTCTGAAAAATATCGTTCCCGCGATGCGAGATGATAGATCTGCAGAACGATCCAGGAAGCCCATGTCATCTCCAGCCGACCACGATCCACCGCTCGCCCCCGGCCTCTACCTCGTCGCCACCCCCATCGGCAACCTCGAGGACATCACCCTCCGCGCCCTTCGCATTCTGCGATCCGCCGACCGCATCGCCTGCGAGGACACCCGCCAGACCCAGAAGCTCCTCAACCACTTCGGCATCTCTACCCCGACGGTCAGCTATCACCTGCACAACGAGGGTCTGCGCGCCGAAGAGCTTCTTGCTCAGCTGCAACAAGGCTCCCGCATCGCCGTCGTATCCGACGCCGGAACCCCCGGCATCGCGGACCCCGGCCACGAGCTCGTCACCGCTGCCAGCGCTGCCGGAGTTCCCATCTACCCCATCCCCGGAGCGAACGCCGCAATCAACGCTCTGATCGCCAGCGGCCTCTCAACCGAACACTTCACCTTCCACGGCTTCCTGCCCGCAAAGGAGGGCCAGCGCCGCACCGCGCTGGAGCAACTTCCGCGCGACAAAGCCACGCATATCTTCTATGAGGCCCCGCACCGCATCCTCGACACTCTCGCCGACCTTGCCGCCATCTTCGGCCCCGCACAACCCGTCGTTATCGCCCGCGAGCTCACCAAGCTGCACGAGGAGTTCCTTCGCGGAACCGCAGCCGATCTTCGCTCCCAGTTATCCGCACGCGCCTCCGTCCGCGGAGAGATCGTCCTTCTCTTCTCTCCCACACAGGAGGAATCCTCGGCTCCAGCGCGCAGCATCGCCGCCGAAGTGGCCGCGCTTATGCAATCCAAATCCCTCGCAGAAAAAGACGCACTCAAACGAGTAGCCCGCGATCGAGGCATCGGCAAGAGCGAGGCCTACCGCGAGCTTCAGCGGGAACGAGCACGAAGCTGACCCTCGCCAGACTGGACGCAAACTCCTCGCTAGACTAACGTTTGTTGTGGACCTCGAAAGTTTCCCTTACAGGAGCACTGAATGATCTCACGCAGAAGTTTTCTCGGTCAGGCCTCCGCCGCTGCAATCTACGCGGCAACCAAACCTGCTGCTGCCTTTGCCAATCCACTCGGCCTTCCGTTGGCCATCCAGCTCTACTCGGTGCGCCAGCAGCTTCAGCAGGACTACGACGGCACGCTGGCTCAGGTGGCGGCCGCAGGTTATCGTGAGGTCGAATCCGCAGGCTACTACAACAAGAGCGCCGCCGAGGTGAAGCAGTCGCTCCAGAAGGCCGGGCTGCGCTGCGTCAGCGCGCATCATCCCATGGGAGCCCTGCGCCAGAACTTCGACGAGCTTCTCGCCTTCGACAAGGAGATCGGTTGCGACTATCTCATCTGCTCCAGCGCCTCGCCCAAGGCTACCGACGCCCCCAAGGGCTATACCATGACTCTCGACGACTGGCGCTGGAACGCCGACCAGTTCAACCAGATGGGCGAGAAGGCCGTGAAGGTCGGCATCCGCTTCGGATACCACAATCACGTTCACGAGTTCGAACAGGTTGACGGCGGCATCCCGTATGACGAACTGCTCCGCATCACCGACCCCGCGAAGGTCACCTTCGAGTTGGACTGTGGCTGGGCTACCGTCGCGGGCATCAAACCCTACGAGCTGATGGCGAAGCATCCCCACCGCTTCTCGATGTTCCATATCAAGGACTTCAAGAACCCCGGGGGCGGCCAGAAAGAGGCGAAGGTCACCGAGCTCGGACTGGGCGACATCGACTACCGGCCTATCTTCCAGCAGGCGGCGAAGAACCAGAAGATCCGCCACATCTTCGTCGAGCAGGAGGCCTTCGACATGCCCTGGCAGGACTCCCTGAAGACCGACGCGGAGTACATCCGGAAGTTCAAGACATAGTCTCCACTCGCAGCTTCTTTGCAGGATGCTGCCCTTCTACTACCACCGCTCATACCTCGTCATTCTGAGTGAAGCGAAACGAAGAATGACGGCTGAAGGAAAGATCGGTAGCAGCAACAGGAAGGCCGCTCATCACGAGCGGCCTTCTTTCGTTCCAATGAATCTGAAGCCTAGTGAGCCGACTCCCGGCCCTTCACGCGGTCGTACTGGTAGAGATCGCTCGTGGTCCCCAGGGACTCGTTATAGAGGCTCGTCGCGCCCATGGCCTCCTTCAGCTCTTCAGTGAACTCGTGCAGCGAGCGCAGATGGTCCGCCGTCGCCGGAATCTCCACCTTCGGCGTCTTGAAGAACTTCTGGTAGCCCCGATCGAGCAGACGCGCGATCTCACCATTCAGCAGAACTCCAGGCCTCGCAAGAATCTCCGGCGTGCCATCGGGAGCGGCAGCAATCTCCGCCGCACACCCGTACTTCCTCACCTGAAAGGCGTTAGGCGTCCTCTTTGCACCGTCCTGCGCCGGTGCCACATCAAATCGCTGACTGCCAAGAACGGAGAGAACATCGTTGAAGCTGCGCTGCCGGGACTTTTTCGCTATCAGTGCCATACGTTAGACTCGAACTTAACTGTCGCACATCCGCTGGCGTGCTTCAATCCGCGATTACGCGATACTTTCAGGACACCATGATCACCACCGTCAAACCGCTCGGCTCGACCATCCTCCAACGCATCGGCAATACGCCGCTGATTCGTCTCGATGGCCTCACCGCGCACCTCGGTGAATCCGCCTCCGGCATTCAGATCCTCGGCAAGGCGGAATGGGCCAATCCCGGCGGTTCAGTCAAGGATCGCGCGGCCTCCGCCATCGTCACCGACGCCCTCGATCGCGGTCTCATCGGCGACGAAAAGGGCCTCCTCGACGCCACCAGCGGAAATACCGGCATCGCCTACGCCATGCTCGGCGCTGCCCTTGGCTTCCCTGTCACGCTCTGCATGCCGTCCAATGTCTCTCCCGAGCGCAAGAAATATCTCGCGGCTTATGGTGCGAATATCGTCTGGACCAGCCCCGCCGACGGCTCCGACGGAGCCATTCGCAAGGCCCGCGAGCTTGCCGCCGCCGAGCCCGGCCATTATTACTACGCCGATCAGTACTCCAACGACGAGAACTGGCGCGCCCACTACCGCACCACCGCCAACGAGATCTGGAAGCAGACCGAAGGACAGGTCACGCACTTCGTCGCAGGCCTGGGAACCTCCGGCACCTTCATGGGGACCTCACGCCGCCTCAAGGAGCTGAACCCGGCCATCCGCTGCGTCTCCATGCAGCCCGATTCAGCCTTCAACGGCCTCGAGGGCCTCAAGCACATGGCCACCGCCATCGTGCCGCGCATCTACGATCCCGCCCTTGCCGACTCCAACATCGACATGGACACCGAGATCGCCTACCGCACCGCCCGCACACTGGGGCGCAAACACGGTCTGCTCGTCGGCATCTCTGCCGCCGCAGCCATCGCCGCCGCCGTGCAGGTCGCTGAGCAGGAGGCCCGCGCCCACCGCGAGGCCGTCATCGTCACCATCCTCCCCGACTCGGCGGAGAAGTACATGAGCGACCGTTTCTGGCAGGAGCTGGACTAAGACCTATGCTGCACATCGACTACGCAAACTACGAAGCCCTGCGCGCCCACGGCGAGGAGACCTACCCGCACGAGTGCTGCGGCGTGCTCCTCGGCAAATCGGACGCGGAAGGCAATCACGTTCATCAGATCGTGCGCGCAGGCAACACCCGCACCGACTCCGCGCACAACCGCTACAACATCGCCCCGCAGGAGCTGGTCAGGATTCAGCGTCAGGCCCGCGGCCTCGGACTCGACATCGTAGGCTTCTACCACTCGCACCCCGACCATCCCGCGCAGTGGTCCCCTACGGACTTCGCCGAGGCTCACTGGATCGGCTGCTCCTACGTCATCACCGCGGTCGAAAAGGGCAAGGCCGCCATCACCAACTCCTTCCTCCTCACCGGAACCAGCGAGGAAGACAAAAAGTTTGAAGATCAGCCCATCGAAATCGCAGTCGCCGAACAGGTATCTCAGCAGAAAGGTCAGGCATGAACATCCACATCCCAACTCCGCTCCGCACTTACACCGCAGGAGCCGAGACGGTCAGCGTTCCAGGCGCAACCGTCGCCGAGGTCTTCACCAACCTCACCACCCAGTACCCCGATCTGAAGCAGCAGCTCTTCAGCAACGAGGGCAAGCTTCGCTCCTTCGTCAACGTCTACCTCAACGACGAAGACCTCCGCTACCTTCCCGAGAAGGAAGCCACCACCGTCGCCATCACCGACGAGCTCACCATCATCCCCTCCATCGCCGGCGGCACCGACCTCGGCAATACCCCCTGTTGTAGCTGTTGTCCCCTCCTCTAAATAACGCGCTTAGATCGCGTCCCCCTCTAAAAAAGTGTCATCCTGAGAGAAGCCCGAAGGGCGTAGTCGAAGGACCTGTGGTTGTTTTGAGAATCCAGGGATCTCTGAGCTCCTCCGAACGGTCATGAATCGCCTCAGAGACCAATGACTTAAGGCCAGGCAAGGCCCTTGAGCCCTTCCAGCCGCAAAAGCATCTAGAATTAAGGCAACACCGAAGGAAAACCAGAATGCCCACAGCCATCGAAGAAGCCGTACAGCTCCCCAAGCTCTCCAACGAGGAGATCGCCCGCTACTCCCGCCACCTCATCCTTCCCGAGGTCGGCATGGAAGGCCAGCAGAAGCTGAAGGCCGCGAAGGTCCTCTGCGTCGGCACCGGAGGCCTCGGCGCTCCGCTCGCCCTCTACCTCACCGCCGCAGGTGTCGGCACCATCGGCCTCGTCGACTTCGACATCGTCGATGAGTCCAACCTGCAGCGCCAGGTCATCCACTCGCAATCGACCGTCGGCAAGCTCAAGGTCGACTCCGCCGAGCAGATGCTCAAGGGCCTGAACAAGAACGTCAACATCATCAAGCACAACACCATGCTGACCTCGGCCAACGCGCTCGAGATCTTCAAGGACTACGACGTCATCGCCGACGGCACCGACAACTTCCAGACGCGCTACCTCGTCAATGACGCCTGCGTGCTGACCGGCAAGCCCAACGCCTACGGCTCGATCTTCCGCTTCGAGGGACAGGCCTCGGTCTTCGCCACCGAGGAAGGCCCGTGCTATCGCTGCCTCTACCCGGAGCCGCCACCGCCCGGCCTCGTTCCCTCGTGCGCTGAAGGCGGAGTCCTCGGAATCCTTCCCGGCCTCGTCGGAGTCATCCAGGCCACCGAGGTTATCAAGCTCATTCTCGGCATCGGTGAGCCTCTGATCGGCCGCCTGCTCTTGGTCGATGCTCTCGGGATGAACTTCCGCACCCTCAAGCTGCGCAAGAACCCCAACTGCCCGGCCTGCGGCACGCACGAGATCAAGGAGCTGATCGACTACGACCAGTTCTGCGGCATCGAGAAGCCCACCTCGGTCGGCCCTCTCGAGGTCTCTCGCGACAAGGCCGTGGCCGACGCAGCCGTAGTCGACGGCATCCCGCAAATCACCGTCGAGACCCTCAAGAAAAAGCTCGACGCCAAAGAGAACATCTTCGTCCTAGACGTCCGCGAGCCCCACGAGTACCCCATCGCGAACCTCGGCGCTCCACTGATCCCGGTCGGCACCATCGAGTCGCGCATCGCCGAGATCGCCGAGCACAAGAACGACGAGGTGATCGTCCACTGTCGCTCCGGAGCCCGCAGCCAGAAGGCCGCGCTCGCCCTCAAGGCAGCAGGCTTCACCAACGTGTCCAACCTCACCGGAGGCATCCTGGCCTGGGCTGAAAAGATCGACCCCACGATGCCGAAGTACTAACCACAACACGCTTGCGAAATAAAAAACCGGACCTTGCGGTCCGGTTTTTCGTTCCCCTCATCGATAAGTTTTAGTTCGTCATTCTGAGCGCAGCGAAGAATCCCTGTATTTCGCCCGCAGCTGCGATACATTCAATCCAATGCCACCCGATCAGGGATACGTTTATATCCTCGCCAACGGCTACAAACGCCTCTATACCGGCTTAACAACAAGCCTTGCCCAAAGAATCCGAGAGCATAAAGAGCGAGTCCACCCTGAATCCTTCACTGCGCGTTACAACATCGACCAGCTCGTCTATTACGAATGTTATGAGAGCATCTCGCGGGCGATTGCCCGGGAGAAAGAGATCAAGGCACTGTTACGTGTGAAGAAGATTCAACTCATCGTCTCTCTGAATCCCACATGGCAGGATTTGAGCCTTGAGTGGGGCCAGCTTATTGAGCCGTTTGATGAGTCGAAGTTGCGACCTCCAGTGACGTTCTAAACAAACGTAATACTCCGTGGCACTACAAACAAAATACAGGGATTCTTCGCTTCGCTCAGAATGACGGCCCTAAAAACTTTGCCCCCAATCCTTCAGCAAGCCTTCATCGAATTGAACAACTCCGCATGCGCAGCCAGCTTCTCCTTCACCGTCGCCGGATCCACCTCTAGCGACCAGTCCCCTGCCTGATGCGTTCCTCCCAGCAGAATGCCATCGTGACGCGAGAACATGTATATGTCCTCGAAGAGCGCCGCGTAGGTCACCTCCGGCTGCGGCAACAGAAACGTAAGCTGCCCGCGCACCGGGATCAACTCCTTATCGTCGAACAGAGCCTTCGCCCCCAACCCCGTGCAGTTGAAGACCAGCTTCTCCGGCAATGCCTGCACCTCTGCAGGCGACTTCAGCTCGCGCCCCACCACCTTGCCGCCGGCAATACGAAAGTCCGTAATCAACGCGTTCAGCAGCATCGGGGGCTCCATGATCATGCCGTCGTACTGCGACGCATACCCTATGCCAAACGGATTCTCCCCCTGCTTCAGCAATCGACGCTCCGGCAGCAGCGGATCGAGTCCGCTCACAATCCTCGGCCGCTCTCCTCCCCCGTGCGAAGTGAACGGCGTGCGCGAGATCGAATAGTTCCGCATCCACCGCACGCCATATCGCGGATCCGTCGTGATCTGGTAGCGCTCATAGGCGTACTTCGCCGCCACCAGAAACTGGTCGGTGAAGCTCTCGCTCACCTTGTTCGCATCGTCGTACACCATCGCCGGATACCACTGTCCTCCAGCAATATTCGAAGTCGTATCCGGGGGCATCGCCTTCGTATAGATCGTCACCGAGTATCCCGCATCCTGCGCCATCCGAGCCGTCGTCAACCCGATCACGCCACAGCCCAGCACCGCTACCGCGCCTGTATGCCCCTTCAGCCCCAGATCGGTCGCCAGCTTCGCCGTTCCCCAGCTCAGCGTGATTCCTCCGCCGCCATGCCCATAGTTGTGCACGACAACGGTATCGCCCACCTGCTCCCGCTCCACGCGAAACCCCGATGGCCGATGCGGCCTCAGCCCCACCACAGTCCGTATCACCCGATTCTCCGACACATGCACCGGGGGCAGATGGCACGCGTTCTCCGGCAGATTCAGAGGAGCAAGAGCAGCCGGATTCATCGCAGGATTGAAGATCGCTGAATTCTTTCGGGCACATCCGGATAAAGCGGCAGACATCGCAGCAAGGTTTGCAGTACGCAGAAATCGACGACGGTCCATGTGCCTCCTGAGGCAGGGGGGATAAAGAGATCCTAAGGCACACCTGTCTGTGTCGAGAATGTGCAATCTTGTTCGGGAACCACCGCTGACAGCGGCAGAAAAAATCTAATGCGCGCTGGTCCTGTATCGCTCTCTGGCTTCACGCAACTCATCGATGGCGTGTCCCTCCAGCAGACGCACCGAGCCCAGCTGATGTGCCACCAGGCAAATGTGGGCGAAGTGCTCCACCGTCTCCATCTTGAGAAACGCATCCAGCAGATCGCAGCCGAAGGTCACCGCTCCATGGTTCGCCAGAAGAATCGCCGAGTGCTCCGGGATCAGTGGCTCCAGACTCGCCGCCAGATCGACCGTTCCGGTTGTCGCATAAGGAGCCAGCGGAACCGTTCCCAGCGTCATGATCGCCTCCGAGCACAACGGCTCATCCAGAGGTCGGCCTGAACACGCGAACCCCGTCGCAATCGGAGGATGGGAATGAACAACTGCCTTCGCATCGGGCCGCAGCCGGTAGATCGCAAGATGCATCCCGATCTCGCTGGTAACCTTCCTCGACCCCGCAAGCTGCCTTCCCTTAAGATCGACGATCACCATATCTTCCGACCGCAACAGAAACTTGCTTCTTCCCGTCGGAGTCGCCAGAACCCGGTCTCCATCAAGCCGTACCGAGAGATTCCCAGAGGTTCCCGGCATGAAGCCAAGCCGATGCAGCATCCGTCCGAACCGGACCAGGCTTCGCCGAAGGTCACATTCCATCTCCGCTTCGCTCGTCAAGGCACTCCCCTCCGCACTCGGTATCATACAAACCTTTTTGATCCCGAAGTTCTGTCGAGATCCTTGCACATCACCGGAAGGCCGAAGGTCCAATCAGATGTCCATCCTATCGCAAGGCGACCGCCAGCACTTTCTTTTGTCCATCATTCTTCGCCGGCTTCAGCTTCAGAAGCTCACAGACGAAGTCGTACACATCGACATTTGTAAAGGATGCCAGCTTTACCCCTGGCTTCACGTCCGGCCCCTCCGCATAAAAAATAGCCTTCATCTCCGGAAAACGTGCCGGATCGAATCCGTGAGCCCCCACCCCCTTGATCGTCGACTGCTTTGCCCGCGCCACAATCGGAACCCGGTCCTGTGGAACCATGACCGGGTCGCCCTCGCGGGGATTACGATCGAACTCCAGCCTCCCCGGAACATCTTTGAGTCTGTACGCAACAAACCGGGGATCATTTACTGCCTTCAGTGCGTTGAAGATCCGCTCCTTCTCCGCCTCAGTTCGCGGATAAATCCGCTCCCCCGCGGTCGGTGTGTCCTTCAAGTCCACCAGCTTATCGACAGACAGCCATCTGCGATCCTCCAGCTTTGCCATTCCATGATCTGAAACAACGATCATGTCCACCGGAAGTCCTGTTGCCTTCAGCTTGTCTTCCAACTCACCCATCAGCGCATCCAGATGATGGACTGCCTCTCCCGTCTCTGCAGCATCGGGACCAAAATCGTGTCCGGCATGGTCCACATTGGAGTAATACAGCGTGATTAGATGCGGACGCTCCGCCTCCGGCAACGCCAGCCACGCCATTACCTGCGTAATCCGCCTCTCATCGTCAAACTTATCGTCAAACGGAACCCAATAGCTCGGACGCTTCCCTGCAATCTTCGCCTCCGAACCCACCCAGAACATCGAAGCCGATCGCATCTTCTTCCGCTCAGCCAGCGACCACAAAGGAACTCCGCCATACCAGCTTCCATCACTGTTCGTCGCCGGATCCTTGTAGTAGTACCTCTCGTAGTTCCGCTTGGGATCCAGAAACTCGTTGTCCACAATCCCGTGATGCTCCGGGTAAAGTCCCGTCACCAGCGTGTAGTGATTGGGAAAGGTCAACGAAGGAAAGCTGGGCAGCATTCCCTCCGGAGCGCTCGCACCCTCTTCCGCCATCCTCAACAGATGGGGAGCTCCCCACTTGACGGCATAGTCCCAGCGGAAGCCGTCAAGAGAGACCATCACCACATAGTGCGCCTTCCTCGCTTTGCCGGAGTTCTGTGGATTCGGCTCCTTATGGACCGGAGACACATCTTTCTGGGCCCGGGCCGCTCCAGCCCACAGCATCACACACGCGCAAATCAGGCCACACCTACGCACTCGTCTTCGCATCTTCCAGCCTCAAACTAAAAATTTGTCACGAGATCGCGCTGGCGACGGTAAGAGACACACAGAGAGTCAGGTCGAACGAACCTCCACTACTCCGGTTTATCCTCCGGCACCAGCATCTGCAGCGTCAGCGGTCTCTCCAGCATGCAGTCCAGCTTCGCAATCGAGTTGATCGCCTTCTCGATCACACTGGTCAGGCAAGGCTCCGTCGTCACCACAAAGGGCAGCCTGTGCTTGGGATACCCCGGCTTCTGCAGCAGCGAATCGATGTTCGCTCCCACCTTCGCCAGCGCACCCGCAATCGACGAGACGATCCCCGGCTTGTCATCGACGACAAACCGCAGATAGTGCGGCGCAAAAAACTCGCCCGTCACCTGACGCTTCCTCACCGGAAGCTCCACGGCCTTCGCTCCCTGCGACACCGCCAGCAGGTCCGAAACCACCGCCACCGCCGTAGGCTCGCCCCCCGCACCATGACCGGAGAAGACAACATCCCCGCCATAGTTCCCGCTCGTCACCACCATGTTCTGCGTCCCATGCGACCACGCCATCGGCGAGCTCAGCGGAATCAGCATCGGAGCCACACGCGCATGCACCAGAGTGCCGTCCACCTGCGCCCGCGAGACCTGACGGATTGTGCAGTTCAGATCCTTCGCATAAACGAAGTCGATCGCCTCAACCGTCGAGATCGTCTGCGTCGCCACCTCGTCAGGATTCAGCTCCGCATGCAGCGCAATGCGCGAGAGAATGCAAAGCTTCGCGCGCGCGTCGAACCCATCCACGTCCGCCGAAGGATTCGACTCCGCATACCCAAGCTGCTGCGCATCCTTGAGCACCGTAGCGTAATCGGCGCCCGTCTCCATCCTGCTCAGGATGTAGTTGCAGGTCCCGTTCACGATTCCGCTTAGCCGCTGCACGCGATCGCCGCTCAGTCCCTGCAGAATCCCGGGGATGACCGGCACGCCGCCAGCTACGGCGGCCCCATACACCAGCTGCACGCCATGCTTCGCCGCCAGCCTCTGCAGTTTCACACCGCGATACGCGATCAGCTGCTTGTTCGCCGTCACTACATGCTTACCAGCAGAAAGCGCCTTGCGCAGCCATCCCTCCACCGGATCCAGCCCCCCCATCAGCTCAATCACCACATCGACGTCCGACTTCAGCACATCGTCGATGTTCTCCGTCCACTTCGCCGTCGCAGGCACGAACTTCGCAGCAGCCGACTCGCGCTTGCGGGCCACGCTGCGGTTATAGACATGTGTCAGCACGATGCCATGAAACTTCGACTCGGCCAGCACCTTCGCCACCGAGCTGCCCACAGTCCCAAAACCCAGCAACGCCACCTTCACCAGGCCATCATTCTTCCGAGCTGCAACCTTCGTCTGTCTCTTCTTCGTCGTCATCGTCCTCGCCTGTTCAGCGGTCTAAGTTGTACTGATCGATTCAAATCTGTAACTGCCGTAAGAAAGGTGTGTGTGTCATCCTTTGGTCGATACACCCTAATAATCCACTCGTGTCGAAAAACGCCGCCACGCATCGAAGCTCTCATTCCCTCGCTCCGGCAGCAGCCTCTCCTCTGGAACCGTCCGTTCCGTAATTCGCTTCTTCATCTCCTCATACAGAAACGCATCGTCGAACCCGGCTGCCGCAGCATCCTCCGCCGTCCCGCTATAGAAGATTCCATCCATACGCGCCCAGTAGATCGCCGCCAGGCACATCGGGCACGGCTCGCAGCTCGTATAGATCACGCACCCGGCCAGCGAAAAGTCTCCCAGCTCCCGGCAGGCATTGCGAATCGCCGTCACCTCTGCATGAGCCGTAGGATCGTTCGTCGCAGTCACCTGATTGACGCCGGTCGCGACAACCACGCCGTCACGCACAATCACCGCGCCAAACGGCCCGCCATGCCCCGAGACCACATTCCCGGTCGCAAGCTCGATCGCCTGCTTCATGAACTCTGGATTGCCCTGCATCCGGCTCCGCGTCCTCGCCGCGCACGCCACTCACAGCGAGCACAACAAGCCTCAAAAGAATGATTCGATTATATTTCACAGGCCCGCGGGACAAACCCGTCACAACCGTCATAAATCCGCCACAACCCGTCATTCTGAGCGAAGCGAAGAATCCCTGTATTTCGCTCGTCTAGCCACAAATCTTCCCCAGAGCCGGTACAGCACAATCCCTAGTCAACCAAAGCCCGGGTGCCCCATCCTTCGCATCGCGAAGGGTGGGATGCGAGCTTTCCGACCCGCCACAGCATAAGCCACAAGTCCCATCCTGAACGAAACGCAAACCATCTCGTTAAGCGAACAGCTTCAACTGTGCTGCAACCCGCTCCCCAACAAAAGGAACTACAGCACCTCAAGGTCCTTCTTTTGCTAAGCTGCTTCGTAGCAACATGGCCATTCAATCGATTAATCCCGCCAACGGCAAACTCCTCCGCACCTTCGACGCCCTCACCGAAGAGGTCATCGCTGAAAAACTCACTCTCGCCGCCGAGACCTTCCGCACCTTCCCCTCCATCCCCCTCGAGCATCGCGCCCTCTGCATGAACAAGCTCGCCTCCCTCCTCGAACAGGAGACCGACGAGATCGCCCCCACCCTCACTCTCGAGATGGGCAAGCCCATCCACGCCGCCCGCCAGGAGGTAGCCAAGTGCGCCACCGCCTGCCGCTACTACGCCGAAAACGCCGCGCGCATCCTCGCCTCCGAGCCCATCCCCACCGAAAACGCCAGCTACGTCCGCTGGGACCCCCTGGGCGTCATCCTCGCCATCATGCCCTGGAACTTCCCCTTCTGGCAGGTCTTCCGCTTCCTCAGCCCCGCACTGATGGCAGGCAACGTAGGCCTCCTCAAGCACTCCCCCAACGTACCCCAGTGTGCCCTGCTCATCGAATCCCTCGTGCGCCGCGCCGGCTTCCCCCGCGGCTCCTTCCAGACCCTCCTCATCGAGACGGCCCAGGTCGAGCGCGTCCTTAGCGACCCGCGAGTCGCCGCCGTCACCCTCACCGGCTCCGTCCCCGCAGGCCAGGCCGTCGGAGCGCAGGCCGGTCGCCTCATCAAAAAATCCGTCCTCGAGCTCGGAGGCTCCGACCCCTTCCTCGTCCTTCCCTCCTGCGACCTCGACGCCGCCATCGAGACCGCCGTCCGCGCCCGCCTCATCAACAACGGCCAGTCCTGCATCGCCGCCAAGCGCTTCATCGTCCATGAGTCCATCTACGACGCCTTCGCATCCCGTTTCGTCGCCGGAATGGAAGCCATGAAGATCGGCGACCCCATGAAAGAGGACACCGACATCGGTCCTCTCTCCACCGCGAAGATCGCCGAGACTCTCGAGGCGCAGGTCAACTCCGCCGTCAAGGACGGTGCTCGCATCCTCACCGGAGGCCAGCGCATGCTCGGCGACGGCAACTACTTCGAACCCACCGTTCTCGTCGACGTCCCCAGCACCAGCGCCGTCTACCGCGAAGAACTCTTCGGTCCCGTCGCCATGCTCTTCAAGGTCTCCACCCTCGACGAGGCCATCGCAATCGCTAACGACACTCCCTTCGGCCTCGGAGCCTCCGCCTGGACCCGCGACCCCGCCGAACAACAGCGTCTCGTAGCCGAACTTCAGTGCGGCTCCGTCTTCATCAACGCCATGGTCGCCAGCGACCCGCGACTTCCCTTCGGAGGCATCAAGCAATCCGGCTACGGCCGCGAGCTCTCCGCCGCCGGAATGCGCGAGTTCCTCAACGCCAAAACCGTCGTCTTCGCCTCGCCCGCACCCAACCCATCGCGCTAAGGGTGTGTATCGACCGATTGGTCTCGAGGTAAGTCTGATTGGTATCGTCAAACTAAATCCACGACTGCCGCACTAAGTCCATGCATACCGAACCAGCCCACGACGACCGAACTTAGTCCACGAATGTCGAACTAGCCCATGGCTGCCAAACTAATCCATGACGGATGCCGTTGAAGAAATTGTCATCCTGAGCGAAGCCTCTCGCAGCCTTACCGCGAGAGGCGCAGTCGAAGGATCTGCGGTTTCGCCCACAGTTCCCCAACTCCAAGCTCCTCCCAAGGAGAACCGACCGATACAGCATGGAACAAAAATGAAATCCATCCCGGAGCAGCCCGATCCACCAACATCCTCTCCATGAGAAAATTTCGTTATGAGCGATCTGATTCCTAAAGCAGTGCAACCCAGAAAAACCGGCCTGAGCCCCAAGGAACAAAAGCTGCAGGCCCTGCGCGAAAAAGCTGCCCAGGCCAAAAGCGGCGCTTCCTCCCCCGTCGGAACCTCCGCCACCGGCTTCAAGGCAAAAAACTCCTTCACCGGAAAGAAGACTGCCTTCCAGCGCAAAGCAACCTAGTCTGCGCTATTCGCTGTCCCTGACTGCATATTTTAAAAGGCGCTTCTCCATTCCCCACGAAGCCCTGTCAAGCGCCTGCGACCCGTAGGCCTAAGAAAACAGGAGCTCTACAAGATGCCGATCAGTCATGCTCATCCGGTATACTTGAGTTAGTGGAAACCGAAGGCCTCAGGTCGCTCTGAGGCCTTTACCCTTTTGCAATGAAGACTTTGCATATAAACCCCCTTCAAAACACTGGGGTTACGACTCAAGTCCAGGCCTAAGTTGTTTTGATGGAAGATTTTGCACAAAAATCAAGGGGAGGGGCATCCCACTCTTGAGAGTGAGAAAATAGAACGGATGCCGAACGAGCTCAACAACACGATCGCAGTCGCCATGTCCGGAGGAGTCGACTCCTCGACGGTCGCGGCCATCCTGCGCTCCGAGGGCCACAATCTCGTCGGTCTCACGCTTCAGCTCTGGAACCAGCGCCGCCTCGCAGGTCATGAAGGCATGCCCGAGAGCGTCCAGGGACGTTGCTGCTCTCTCGACGATGTCTACGACGCCCGCGCCGTAGCCGAGCAGCTTGACATCCCCTACTACGTCGTCAACCAGCAGGAGCGCTTCGAGGCCGACGTCGTGAAGCCTTTCGTCAGCGAATACCTCGCCGGACGCACGCCAATTCCCTGCACCCTCTGCAACAACCACCTCAAGTTCGACCAGCTCCTTCTCACCGCGCGCCAGATCGGAGCCGACCGCATCGCCACCGGCCACTACGCTCGCAACCACTTCGACGCCGAGCGCAACCGCTGGATTCTCTCGCGCCCCGCCGATCACTCGAAGGATCAGACCTACTTTCTCTTCGGCCTCACCCAGGAGCAGCTCTCACGCACGCTCTTCCCCCTCGGCGAGATGCAGAAGCCTGCCGTCCGCCAGATCGCCCAGGACTCCGGTCTCTATGTCGCCCAGAAGCCCGACTCGCAGGAGATCTGCTTCATCCCCGGCGGCGACTACAGCACCTTCCTGAAGGCCTATCTCGACGAGCAGAACGAACCGATGCCCGATCTCTCCGGCGAGCTGGTCACGACCTCAGGCGAGGTGATCGGCCATCACCAGGGAATCCACAGCTTCACCGTAGGCCAGCGCAAGGGCCTCGGTCTCAGCTCGCCGAACCCACTCTACGTCCTTAGCATCCACCCGGACTCGCACCAGGTCACGGTCGGCGCGGACGAAGACCTGCTCACACGCGAACTCAACGCCAACCGCCTCAACTGGATCGCGACCCCGGGACTTGCGGAGGGTGAAGAGCTGCGCGTCACGGCAAAGATCCGTCATCGCCACACGCCCGCTCCCGCAACTCTCATCGGCGCGGGAGAAGATCACGTTCGCGCAGTCTTCGACGAACCCCAGCGAGCCATCACACCCGGGCAGGCCGCAGTCTTCTATCAGGAAGACGAGGTCGTCGGCGGAGGCTGGATCTTCTAGCTGTTCGCCAGCTGGAACGTCTGTAAATTCTGTAAATAATGAGAGCGTCCCCAAAAGGGACGCTCTCATTATTTCTCTTCAGAAAGAAAACTAGAGCCTAGGCTCCTCATCGCGACGATACCGCCCGGATCCAAACGGCGAAACACTGCCATTCGAAGTTGAATGCGATTTGTGATCCTGACGGCGGCCCGTCAGCACATCGAGTCCGGCCTTGATTCCATTTATCAGACCGTGAAACTCGCGAACGGGAATTTGGACCCCCTTCTGAATACCAGAGGCGATCCCTGCGGTTGTATCCAGAACCGACGTGACCATATCGTCCACGCGAACCGTCTGAGCTCGCGCCCGATGGTTGACCTCCGAGATCGTCTCGTCGAACTCTACGGCCTTGGCACGGACCACATGGCTGGCTTCAACCAGATTATCGGTGAGCGTCCTGAACTTGGGATGCATCTCGTGCACCATTTCCTGTGCGCTATCGATTACGGGAAGAGCCTTCGCTCTGATCTCTTCGGCCATGGACAGCAGTTGCTTCCGGGCTTTTGCCGCGCCGATCGCCGCGCCGATCACAACCGCAGCCTGCGCCACCATTGCAACCGCCACCATGGCGACAAAAAACATCAACAGCCGCGAGTTACCCGACGAGATCGAGCCCGGATCCTCGAGCCACATCCCAAAGATCATCATCTAGCCTCTCCTCAAAAACCAAAGCCTTACATGTAAGCAGGGTATCCGGCCCTGTCAGGCTGGACACCCTGCAAACAACAAGTCGTTACGACGAAGAGGAAGGCTCCTGAGTCGTGCTTGCATAGGCCTGCTTGCCGGCATCAATGGCAGCTGCGACCTTGTTCTGATGCTCCTGCACAAGTCCTTTACCCTTCTCGACGTACTCCGACCACTGCGTACGGCCGCGGTCATAATACTCCTTGCTGCGATCCACGTATTCGTTGATGTGCTGTTTGCCCTGCTCGGCAAACTGCGACGCCCGTTCGCGCCCCTGCTGAGCGTATTCGGCAGCCCTGTCCTTAGCTTCCATAGCACTGGCCAGAAGCTCTTCCCGCGTCTCCTTGCCCGCCTTCGGCGCATACAAGACGCCCACAAGCGCTCCAATACCCAGACCAGCAAGAAACCAACCCAATCCATTTGCGCCGTTGTCGATGTCTGACATTGCCCTCTCCTCTTTTCTTACTTTTTAATCCCGGATGCGAAAGCCCCGTGTTGCCCCACTCGCCTGTTATAACGCAATATCCCCTCGAACTTGAATAGTTTAGCGAATAAACCGCAAGGGCAGGCCGAATCCGGGACGTCCTGACGCAGGCACCTGAAACCAAGATCGACCGGTGCAAACGTCCTAGGGTGTGGATGCCCTTTTCTGACCTCCGGGTTGCGCGTACAGTTGAGGGAACTACGCAGAGGAATGCTGCCTATCGGTCTGCCTGAGCGTCCTATAGTGCAGGATGGAACAGCTCGTTCCAATTGTTAACGAAGGAGAGCTGCCTTCCCAGAGAGCAGAGTCTCGGACCGCATAACCGGGTCTATTGATTTAGAGTCATTAACTTATTCAGCAACGCGCCCGTTGCACGAAAGAGATAAGGTCTGATGAACATCCATAGTATTGGTCTCTCAGCACGCACCTTCGCTGCCGTAACCGCTCTCTCGCTCGGCCTTGGTATGGCCGGGTGCAAGAGTACAACCCCGGCGGCTGCTCCCATTGACGATGCCAGCCTGACCTCAGCCGTACAGAGCCGTCTCACCGGAGACAGCGCACTTGCGACCGAGTCCATCCAGGCCGCCGCCGACAAGGGTATCGTCACCCTGAATGGAAACGTCAGCAACGAGGCGGCTCGGTCACTCGCCGCCGCAGACGCTGCCCAGGTAGCCGGCGTCAAGACGGTTGTGAATAACCTTTCGGTCCAGGCTCCTGCACCCGCAGTGGCAGCCGTACCGCCGCCGCCTCCACCTCCGGTCTCGGAACCGAAGCCAAAGAAGGTCAAGGCTGAGAAGCCTAAACCAGCCCCGATCGAGAGGCATGAGGTAGCTCAGAATACCCCTCCCCCATCGCCTGCCCCGGCACCGGCTCCCCAGCCTGCAGCCGCCCCGGCACCGCCTCCTCCCCCAGCATTCCGCACCGTAACTATTCCTGCCGGGACCACGATTCCGATCCGCATCACCCAGACGCTGGATAGTGCATCCACCCAGCAGGGCCAGACCTTCTCCGGAACCGTCGCGACCGATGTCATGGCAGATGGACTCGTAGCCATCCGGCAGGGCACCGGGGTCAGCGGTCGCGTTACCGCAGTGCAAGAGGCTGCACATTACAAGGGCAACTCGCTGCTGAGCATTGAGCTTGTCAGCATCAACCGTCACGGCGACTCGCTGGCAGTCTCGACGCAGCCTTACAGCGTGCAGGGCAAGGGCCGCGGTAAAAACACCATCGCCAAGGTTGGCGGCGGCGCTGCCGTGGGAGCAATCCTGGGCGGAATCTTCGGCGGCGGCAAGGGCGCTGCGATCGGCTCCGCTGCCGGTGCGGGCGTAGGCGCAGGCGCCAATACCGTCACTCGTGGCGAACAGGTACAGATCCCCTCCGAGAGCCTGGTTAATTTCTCTCTGACCAACACGCTCTCCATTCGCGTGTCCACCTCAAGCACTCTCAGCACTACCACCGATGGCAGGAGCAACGGCCCGCAGCGTCGGCGTCCGATGAACCCACAACCGGACCAGCCGCAACAGGACCAACCCCAATAGATCGGTAACCTTAACGGTCTTCGCGGCATCCTAGCGTTAAGTAGGGAGCGGGCTTCCATATCTTTCGATATCGAGCCCGCTCCAATTCATTTCTCGTACCTGTCTCTGGTGTAGACTGACATCCTCGAGCCGGCAACCCGAGCGAATCCAAGGCCCTTCACCAGTGCTTAAACCGACGAGGTATCTGTCTTGACGCAGGCATCGACCAATACAGCCAGGAAGCCGAAAGGCTATCTCACTTTTACTCTGCACGCTCATCTGCCTTATGTGGTTAACCATGGCACCTGGCCTCATGGAATGGAGTGGCTCCACGAGGCTGCCGCCGAAACTTATCTTCCTCTGCTGCGAGTATTACGCAACCTGGAGCGCGACCAAATCCGCTTTCAGTGCAACCTGAATCTCTCTCCGATTCTGCTCGAGCAGCTCTCTCATCCCGTCTTCATCGCCGAGTTCCCGAAGTACCTTAATCGCAAGATCGTTGCAGCCCGTGAAGACGAGGCGTTCTTCATCCAGTCCGGTGAGACTCATCTCGCGGAGACGGCGCGATTCTGGTATCGCTTCTTCTCGCAGGCGCTTGAAGACTTCCATGCCCTTAACGACGACATCGTCGCAGGCTTCCGGCACTTCAACGACATCGGCCTGATCGAGGTCATCACCTGCGGAGCCACCCACGGGTACAACCCCCTGCTGGGAACCGACGAGAGCGTTCGCGCCCAGATCCGCACGGCGGTCAAGACGCATAAGCGCCATATGGGTCGTCATCCTCGCGGCATCTGGGTGCCGGAGTGCGGCTATCGCCCCGCAGGTTTCTGGAACTACCCCGTCGAATTCGCGGACGGCTCACCAAAGCCCGCCGGATTCGATCGCATCGGCGTCGAGCAGGCTCTCTCGGAGAGCGACATCGAGTTTTTCTTCGTCGACACTCATCTGGTCGAACAGGGACATCGCGTTCCCTCGCCCTATGAGCTTCTGAACGGTCAGGTTCCCATCGACGAGCTGACGATAGCAATGACTCACGAAGGCCATCGTTCGCTCTATCAGCCCTACTATGTCGACGGTCCTTACGATAAGCGCTACGCCACGACGATCTTTCCTCGCGATCCTCGCACCGGAATTCAAGTCTGGTCAGGTGACTCGGGCTATCCGGGCGATGGCGTCTATCTCGACTTCCACAAGAAGCGCTGGCCCGGTGGTCATCGCTACTGGAGGGTGACCGGACCTCGAGTCGACATGGGCGACAAGCAGCCTTACTACCCGAAGGAAGCTGCCGAGCGCGTCAAGTCGCATGCCTCGCACTTCGTCCATCTTGTCTATGAGGCCCTCAAGTCGGGCTTCAATGACTCCATCCCTCCGATTCTCTGCGCACCGTTCGACGCAGAGCTCTTCGGCCACTGGTGGTTCGAGGGAGCCTTGTGGCTCGAGGCTATCGCACGCATCCTCCACGACTACGACACCGGCATCCAATTGATCTCCGGCTCGGAGTACCTTGATATGTATCCGCGCGCGGGCTTTATCGCCCTGCCCGAAGGCTCCTGGGGCGCGGGCGGAGGCAATGAGGTCTGGCTGAATCCGGATACAAGCTGGACCTACACGCACATCTATCCCGCCGAGCTCTTCACGCGTGAGGTTGCGACGACGGGTCTCTGGCGTGACTCCGAACTCGGGGGGCGCATTGCGCGGCAGCTCTGCAGAGAGCTTCTTCTGCTTGAATCTTCAGACTGGCAGTTCCTCGTCACGACAGGCGCAGCCCGTGACTACGCCGAAGCCCGGTTCACGACGCACAACGATCAGTTCAATGAGGTCAAGGGCTTCTGGGAGGCCTTTGAGGCCACCGGCGAGTTGACTGCTGCCCAGGAGACACGTCTGGCCGAGATCGAACGCCGGGATAGTGTCTTCCCCGACATCGAGCCGGGAATGTGGGCCGAGGGTTCCAAGCAGGAGCGGCATCACCGCCGTCCTGAGATCGCAAAACGGCCCACCCCTGCGGAGGTAGTCTCTTCGGCTGTACGAACAGAGCCCGTTGCCTGATTCCAATCGCTTTACCGGCCACCATGCATGGGGCTGCGGAGTCAGCCTCCTAAAATAGGAGTGTGGCCGGTAAAGCAAAATCTCCTCTGGTTCTCTGGCACCTTTTATCTCTGGATGCACCGGCTGTGGCCACTCTATGGACATGGTTCATCGCGAGAACCAACCATGTTGCCCTGGGCCCCAATTCGCTGATCGCCATGACCGCCGCAGTCTGGACGCTCTATGCCGCCGACCGGCTGCTGGACGCTCAGTCTCCCTGTAGCGATGCGTTAGAGGCCCGCCACCACTTTCATCAGCAGCATCGTCCCGCATTCATGGCAGGAATCGGCATTGCCTCGGTGCTTCTCGCAATCCTTCTGCCTCGTATCCCTGAACAGGCGATACGTCTCTACCTCATCCTCGGCGGTCTGGTCTTCGGCTACTTCGTGATCATTCACGCTACGCGCAGCGCACATCGTCTTCCTAAAGAGATCGCCGTCGGCATCTGCTTTGCCGCGGCAACCTTCATTCCAACGGTTGCGAGAGAGCCCGGACTTCGCCCGGCTCTTTTAGCCCCGGCCCTTCTGCTGGCTGCGCTTTGCAGCCTCAACTGTCTCTTCATCTACGCCTGGGAGCATCCGCTTCCCGCCGGGCAGACGCCTCATCCCATCACCGCCATCGCCCTGCGCCATCTGACGAGTCTCGCCCTTGCAGTTGCAGTGATCAGCGCGGCCCTCGCACTGTTCGACCATCATGCTCCCCGGCAGCTCTACGTTGCTGTTGCAGCTTCGACTTTGGCGCTTCTGCTTCTGCATCGACGCAGAGATACCATTGACTCGCTCAACCTGCGGGCCGCTGCAGACCTTGCGCTTCTCACTCCTCTCCTTCTGGTCCCCTTCCTGTGAGTTCCTGGCGCAGCTTCGATCTGATCGCGCGTCCCTATCGCGCGCTCGAATACCTCACGCTCGGCCGCTCCCTGGAGCGAACCCGTCTGCACCTTCTGCCGAGGCTCCTGCACTCTCGCAACGCACTCGTTCTTGGGGATGGCGACGGTCGTTTTCTCTCGCATCTACTCGTCGCCAACCCCTACCTCAACGCAACGGCTGTCGATATCAGTGCAGAGATGCTCCGACTGCTCCGGGAACGCTGCTCACCCAATGCAGAGAGGCTGCGCACGCATCAGGCCGATGCCCTCAGTTTCATTCCCCCCGCCGAGGCTCACTACGATCTCGTAGTCACTCACTTCTTTCTGGACTGCCTTACACAATCGGCTCTCAACTACTTGATCGCAGGGATCGCTCCCTCGCTTACTCCCAATGCTCTCTGGGTAGTCTCCGACTTTCGCATTCCTTCAGGATTTATGCGGCGGCCTTCGCAAATACTCATCCGCAGCCTCTATTTAGCCTTTCGCATCCTCACAAAATTGCCTGCCCGCCAGCTTCCCGATCATGCAAAGACACTCTATGCCGCCGGATTCACATGCATCGCGCGTCAGTTCTTCCTGGCAGGCGTTCTCACGACGGAGCTCTGGCAACGCAGAAAGCCCTCTTCCGAGGCTGGCTCATAAAACTCCTTCAAGCGCGCTACCCCTACCCGGCTTTTCGCATCCTACTGAAAGCATTCAGTCTTCAGCCTATGTCGCGATCTCTCTTTGCCGCCGCTCTTCTGCTGCTCGCGTCTCCAGTGTTCAGCGCCCAGCTGAGCGTCGCGACGAACTCACCCGACGGACAGCCGCTGTCAGAGCGCGTCGTTACTTATGCCATCGATGCACGGCTGGACACCGACAAAAAGACCCTCGACGCGACCGAGTCGCTGACATACCGCAATCTCACCGGCCAGCCTCTTACTACCTTTCCCTTTCACCTCTATCTCAACGCCTTTCGGCCCGAGTCGACCTTCACCGCTGAGACTCGTGCCGGTGGAGGCATCCGTGACTCTCTCGACGACACCTACCCTGACGAAAAGACCGGCGGCATAACTGTCTCCCACGTCGACGCCGACGGATATGGCGACCTTAGCGCAACCCTTCACTTCACAGCACCCGATGATGGCAACCTGCAGGACCACACCGTCGCGGAGATCACCCTGCCGCGCCCGCTGGCTCCCAACGAGTCCGTTACCTTCCACCTCACCTTTCACGACAAGTTTCCTCTCTCCGTGGCACGCAACGGATACAAGCGTGACTTCATCATGGGAGGCCAGTGGTTCCCCAAGGTCGGCGTCTTCTGGCATGGAGCATGGAACTGCCACCAGTACCATGCCACCACCGAGTTCTTCTCCGACTTCGGCGCCTACAATGTGCGCCTGACCGTCCCTCGCCCCTATGTCGTTGGCGCAAGCGGTGTCCCCACCGGCAACCAGCCTAACAACGACGGCACCAAGACCCTGAGCTTCTACGGCGAGGACATCCACGACTTCGCCTTCGCCGCCAGCCCGCACTTTGTGGTCACCGACGCGATCTATCTCTCTTCGCTCGGCCCCGTGCAGATCCACGTCCTTGCACTCGCTGCCCATCCGCACATCGCCCAGCGCTATCTCGATACCACGCGCGGAGCGTTGGCCGAGTTCGAGCGACGTTATGGACCTTATCCCTACAAGGTCATCACTGTAGTCGATCCCGAACCCGGCTCGGAGATGGAGGGTATGGAATATCCCACACTCGTCACCGGCGACGGCTCCTGGACAGGCATCTTCAAACAACCGGAGATCACCGTCGAACATGAGTTCGGCCACCAGTATTGGTATGGCATGGTCGCCACGAACGAGTTCGAAGAAGCGTGGCTCGACGAAGGCATCAACTCTTACACCGAGGTCAAGGTCCTGGCGGCACTCCTCGGGGAAAGCACCTCGGCCGTTCAACAACGCTATGCAAACATGGGCGACGGATCGATGCAGCGCATCGCTTATCTATCCGCAGTCAATCTCGATCCTGTCACGCGCTTCGCATGGAAGTTTCGCGACAGCGACTCCTACGGAGCTGTCATCTATGGCAAATCGGCCACGCTGCTGACAACGCTCGAAGGCATGCTCGGCACCGACACCATGGATGAGGCTATGCGCACTTACTTCCAGCGCTATCGCTTCAAGCATCCGACGACCGAAGACTTTCTCACCACCATCGAGCAGGTCGCTATGGCTCGCGGCAAAGCCACCGTTCTCTCCAGCGGGCATGCAGCGCCTCCTGCTTTAGAAGCACCCTGCCCTCCAGCCGAAGCTCACACCTTCAATCCACTTGCTCCGACAACAAGCTTTAGTCAGCTCAATCAGCCGGTATCGACCGAACCTGCTTCCTGCTCTTCTCTGCCACCGATCGTTTCATCCGAGTCTTATCCTCCAACCAGTCTTCGCCCCTTCTTCAAGCAGGCCGTATATGGAACAGAGGTTCTCGACTATGCAGTCGATGGCTTCTCCTCCGAGCCCATTCCCTGGTGGCAACCGGTAACCGACAATTCGCGGCACACGAGGTACCTCTCTAACGTCTATCTGCGCCGAAAGGGAGACTTTATCCTTCCCGTCACCGCCGAGATCGCCTTTGATGACGGCAGTCGCATTCGGGAACACTGGAACGGCGAAGACCGCTGGACCCGCTTCACCTACACACGCAACGCAAAGGTCGTCTCCGTCGAGCTGGACCCCGACCACATCGTTCCGCTTGACCGCGACCTGTTCAACAACAGCAACACTCAACGCGCTGACAAGGTTCCCTCGCAGAAGCTGGCAGCTATCTGGGCAACGATTCATCAACTGATTGCGCAGTTCGCTGCCTGGATTGTCTGAAGATAGACCGAAAGGAGATCGAACGGCAGGTTCCAGTTTCGATCGAAAGGCTTTTATACATGGTCCGAACCCGCAACATTCTCTTCCATGGTCTCGGCATCACCCTTATCCGGCTTCCGGCTTTTCTGTGGACGTACGTCTTCAATCTTGGGCTCGCACTGGCCTTCTGCTTTCCGCTCTATAAGCAGCTTTCAAGTCTGCTCGACCACTCCCTTGCCTCGCAGCGAATCTCTTCGGGCTTCGATGTCTCTGTCGTGATCGCTACCCTATTGCAGCTCCGAGGCGAGCACAGCAGCAGCGCAGGCGCGATGATGACAAGTCATGGCTCCGTGCCGGCTTATCTCCTACTCTATTTTTTTCTCGTACCCGGAACACTCTTCTGCTACGTCACTCGCACACACGCCAGCCTGAGCAATCTCGCTCGCCAGGGCATACTGCACTTCTGGCGCTTCGTCCGAATTACGGTTCTCACCCTGGTTGCGGCAGCGATCATCCTCGGCCCACTCTCTGCGCTGCAGGATCGATGGGCCGACTTTGTCGATGACCGTTTCGTCGGTCGCACCTCGCTTCTGCTCACAATCGCCGGGATTGCCATCCTTCTTCTCGTCGCTTCCCTGCTGCGCCTCTACTTCGATCTGGTCGAGGTCTACACGATCCAGCTTGGAACCCACAACCGTCCCTCGGGAAGATCCGACCGCCGCGTTCGCAAGACGCTCGGCCCAGCCTTTCGTCTTCTGCGTGCCCATCTCGCCCGCGCGTGGTCTGCGTTTCTTCTGCTGGCAATCGTCGGCTCCGTCATCGTCTTCTTCACGACACGAACAGCGATGCACATGCTGGCGCAATCCCATGTCTGGCCGATGTTCTTCGTGTCTCAACTAGGACTCTTCGCGATGCTCTTCATGCGGTTCTGGCAGCGTGGAGCCGAGGTATCGCTCGTCCTGCAGAACCCGATCAACGTCGAGAACGACGTTCCCCGTGGTCGTCCCTCTTTCGTTCCCCCCGCGCCCCCTCCACCGCCCGCGCCGACACCCCATCCCGACGATCACCCTCATCATGTCGAGATGATCTACAATCTGGACCCGCTCACTCCGGTTTACCCCGCACCTTTTTCACCCGACGATCCCCTGACACCCGCTCCACCGTTCGTCTCGAACGACCCCATCCCCAACCCCGAGCCCGCTTCTCCCTCGCTCGATGAACCTGACCCCGGCGTATTTCACCATGATCCTCAGCCACCGAAATCTCCCGAAGGCGGCCCCGAGAAATAATCAGATTGAGCAAGAGATCCTCTACACTTATGGGGCCCCAGCAAATCCACCGGCCTTTAGATTAAAATTTAGTTAATTTATGAACATCTTCATCCTCAGACATGCATCAGCGGGAGAGCGGCGTCCGAATCCCATACTCGATCACAAACGCCCCCTCGACAAGGAAGGCAAGCGTCACTGCCTGCACCTTGCGCATGTCCTCAACGCGATGAAGTTCCAGTTCGACCTCGTCGTCTCCAGCCCTTT
>Ga0255336_100602_pt1 | contig 48429 bp, 48 predicted proteins | sample MeOH1_35cm_T3_17_FD_189102 | JGI IMG/M metagenome (GOLD analysis project Ga0255336, IMG submission 189102) | Sandy soil microbial communities from University of British Columbia, Vancouver, Canada - MeOH1_35cm_T3_179 | ecosystem: Engineered > Artificial ecosystem > Sand microcosm > Unclassified ... | reverse complement strand
CACCACAACGAGCTCGACATCGAACTCTTCCTCCGCATCGCGCCTGAGCTCTACCTCAAGCGCCTCGTCGTCGGCGGCCTCGACCGCGTCTACGAGATCAACCGTAACTTCCGCAACGAAGGCGTCAGCACCCGGCACAACCCCGAGTTCACCATGCTCGAGTTCTACCAGGCCTACGCCAACTACCACGACCTGATGAACCTCACAGAAGAGGTCATCAAGTTCGTCGCCATGGAAGTCAACGGAACCACCATCACCCACTTCAACGGCAACGAGATCGACCTCGGCAAGTGGACGAAGCTCTCCATGCGCGAGGCCATCATCAAGTTCTGGCCTCCAGAGTTTGGAGGCCAGCCAATTTCAAATGACTTCTCTAGCATGGAGAATTTTCTTTCACTCCTCGATCGCGCTTTCAAGACCGCGTCTCAACGTGCTCCTAGATTAGAAAGTAGAGTTCCAACAAATGACGACAGCGCAAGGTTCAATGAACCCGACCAAAAATATCTTCAATCTCTAATTGGCGCCGTCTTCATGCTTATGAGGCAGCTCGAGACCGGAAGTCCTCTGGGAAAAGGGATCGCTGATCTTTTCGAATTTCTCGCCGAAGAACACCTCATCCAGCCCACCATCATCTACGACTTCCCCCTGGCCGTCAGCCCGCTCTCTAAGATCAAACCTGACGAACTCGAATGGGTCGAGCGCTTCGAGTTCTACATCGGCGGTTTCGAGGTCGGCAACGCCTTCTCCGAGCTCAACGACCCCGTCGACCAGGACAACCGCTTCCAGCAGCAGATTGAGCAGAAGGAACGCGGCGACGAAGAGGCCATGTCTGCCGTCGACGACGACTACGTCCGCGCCCTCGGCTACGGCCTGCCACCCACCGCAGGCGAAGGCATCGGCATCGACCGCCTCACCATGCTCCTCACGAACTCCAGCTCCATCCGCGACGTCATCCTCTTCCCTCTCCTGCGCCCCCGGCAAAAAACCGCCGAGCAGGTCGCCGCAAAAGAGGCTGAGCCTCACGGAGAGTCTGTTGAGTAATTACTCTTGTCAGGCTGCCTGAGACTTCCCTGTCAGGGACCAGGCAGCCAGTAGACATACAGCCATCACGAGCTCAAAGACAGCAGGCGCAGCGAAGAAATATCGCCATGCCAGCGCCGCATAGGCCAGATATCCGAGACCGAAGGTCAACAGGATCGGCTTCACCTTTGCATCCGTTTTCACCAGCGACGCCAGCTGCCAGAAGATAATCGTCTCCAGCAGAAACTTAACGGTCAGGGTAAGGCCGTACCCCATGTGGAAGTCCCAATAGCTGCGCACCACGCCCATTGCATCGAACCGATTGGCCTGCATAGCCGTCACGGCTACCGTTTGAGCTCCCGGAGCGGGCGCGCCAAATACACCTCCCATGGTGTGCAGCAGACCGTGCACCAGGGCCAGCACAGAAGCTGTTCTCAGCAGCAGGGTCGCCTTCATGGGCTTACTTCCCCTTCTTCATCCGCTTCACCACCTGCGCCAGTGAGTGCTCGTTCATCGCCTCCACCGCATCCTCGCGCACCTTCTTCATCAGCCCGGCGACAGCCTTGTCCTCGATCACCAGCCAGTCACCGACGGTCGCGGCAAACACATCTCCCAGGCCAATCTGCTTCGGAGAGACCTTCAGCCTCGCACCCCCGCGCGGTCCCTTCCGCTGCTCGATAAGCCCTGCCTTGTGCAGCAACAGAAACGCCCGCCGCACCATCACCGCGCTCTCTTTCAAAGCCTCTGCTATCTCTGCCGAGGTCTTCATCCCTCCCGGTTCTTCCGCCAGTACCGACAACACTCTTAAACTCAACTGAAATCGTTCGCTCTGAGCCATGCCAAGCAAGCTAACACAACCATTGCATGTATGACGTTCTTCTCTGATTGCAGCATGTAAAATCTTTGAGTGAATATCCTCTTCGTCGGCGACGTCTTCGGCTCTGCCGGCCGCCACATCGTACGCGAGCACCTCCCGCACCTGCTCGAAACTCATTCCGTCGACCTTCTTGTCATCAATGGCGAAAACGCCGCGGGCGGCTTCGGCATTACCCCGTCGCTCGCCGAAGAGATCTTCGATCTCGGCGCTCATGTCATCACCACCGGAAACCACATCTGGGACAAGCGCGAGATCTTCGAGTACATGACCGTCCCCGCCGACTCGCACGAGCGCGGCCGCCGCGTCCTTCGCCCCGCCAACTATGCCGTCGGCACACCAGGCTTCGGCGTCTACCAGGGCGAGCTTCCCTCGGGCCAGCAGTACGCCGTCCTCAACCTTCAGGGACGCGTCTTCATGTCCTCCTGCGACGACCCCTTCCGCAAGGCCGACGAGCTGATCAGCAAGCTGACCGCGAAGGTCATCCTGCTCGACATCCACGCCGAGACCACCAGCGAGAAGTGCGCCCTCGGCTGGTATCTCGACGGGCGCGTCACCGCCGTCCTCGGAACCCACACCCACATCCCCACCGCCGACGCCCGCGTGCTGCCCGGAGGAACCGCCTACATTACCGACGTCGGCATGTCCGGCCCTTACGACTCCGTCATCGGCGTCGAAACGGAGCTGGTCCTCAACCGCTTCCTCACCGGGATGCCCGGAAAGTTCGAAGCTGCCAAGGGAAACCCGAAGATCTGCGCTGTCCTCATCGGCTGCGATGGAGCCACGGGCCGAGCCTACTCCATCCAGCACTTCATGCTGGGAGAGTAGCCTCTTCCTCTCAACTTAAAGCTGCTTCACCAGGACCAGAAACTCCAGATCGTCTCGCAGAGGCTTGCCTACTCTGGGATCGTCGTATGGAAAGGGCTTGCTCTCTCCGGTCTTCACGTATCCCCGGCGCTCGTACCATGCAACCAGCCTGGAACGGACATTCACCACCGAGATCACCATCCGTTTTGCGCCCTCCGCTCGAACGGTCTCCTCGCAGGCATCGAGCATCTTCCGCCCCAGCTGCCTCCCCTGCTGCTCCGGCCTGACAGCCAGCAGCCCCATGTACCAGTCCCCATCCTTCTCCGGCTCAAGCCAGACGGAACCTAGAAGCGTGTCATCTGCCTCATCGCGCCAGATAAGCAGCATGCCCGCGGGATGCTGCGCCAGGGTCTCCTCCAGCATCTCCAGATCGAGGCGCTGTCCCTCGATGTATTTGCTCTCGACAGTCCATCCCTCCTCCCCGCGAAAGGCGAGATTGGTCAGGGCGACAACTTCGGGAAAATCAGAAACAGTGGCGCGTATCAGGTTCATAAAATCGTTCTATCCCACATCAAAAACGCCTTGCAATCTATGCAAGGAGGCCTGTCAAGCCGGAAACGCATTAACTCATTTATTTTCAGGCAAATGCATTCGCCGAATCATCCCATCCCATCTGCTAGCCTCAAAATGGAGAGTAAAAGCTCTCTTCCGCTGCCGCAGGCTGTACACATAGGTACCCATCTAAAGTATCTAGATTGAATACTTTGAAGGGTATTTAGGGGGAGGGGCGAGCCCACAAAAGAAAGAGAGGCAGCCCTTTCGGGCTGCCTCTCTTCAACTTCCCTCAACTACCGTCTGCGAGCAGCAGGGCGGTGAGCCGGGGTGGGCTTGGTTGGAGCCTTCTTCTCGACAGTCGCTCCGTTGCTCATGGTGATCATGAGCGGGCTGGGAGTGAAGGAGTCATAGGTTCCGGTTACCGTGATCTTGTCGCCAGCCGCAGGAGGAGTCTTCAGCGGAGCGGCCAGATTGAAGGTGAAGTCAGCCGTCTTCGACTGCACCGCGTCGTCCGAAACCGCAACCTGAAGCGCGGTGTCAGAGACCGAGACTACAGTCGCATCCGGGAACTGAACCGACTTGCCCTTGATCGTGTCCCACACCTTGGCCGCATCCTCAGGAGTTCCATTCTGGAGGATGAACTCCTTGTCGGAGATAGCCAGGGTCGACAGATCCGGCGTGCTCGCAATGACCTGCTTCACGATGTCGGCAGGCTTGGGAGCGGGCTTGACCGTAGTGGCGAAGTCTGCCGGAGGATCGAGGCTCTGCTGCGAGGCCGTGGCAACCGCGTCAAAGCCGTCGTCTGCACCGTGGTACTTCTTGTAGCAATACTTGGCCAGCGGCATCATCTGGGTCTTGTATGGCTCCGGAGCGAAGGAGGCCGCACGAGCCGCATACCAGGTGCAGTTCAACAGATCGGGCGGGGTGGACTGATAGTAGGCCTGAGCCAGCGTGTAGGTGTCCTGCAGCAGCGGACCGGGGGTCTTGGTCTGCTCCACGGGAACGCTCGAAAGGCTCTGCTTCAGATGGGTAACAGCAGTCGCACCGTCCTTCTTGCCGAGCGCGTCAACAGCAATCGCGCGATGGAAGACCGAACCGGCTGCATCCTGAAGCTTCTTGAAATCGTCATCGCTCATGCCTGCAGGCTTGGAAGCGCTGAGTCCCTTCTGCGCGAAGTCCGCGGCCTTGTCCAGCTCGGCCTGCTTGGCGGCAGCATCGGTGAGCTTATCGGCGTTCTGCACGCGGAAGTAGGCTTCAAACGTGAGAGCGCGAATGTTGTTCGGATCGACCTGCAGAAGACGGTCGGCCGCATCCAGCGTCTTCTCCGGATCAAAAGCGCTATAAGCCAGCATCAAGCGCTGCAACACATCAGTTTTTACCTGAGACTGAGGGTACGTCGTCAGGAAGGACTCCAGTGCAGCAGCCTGTGCCTGAGGCGTGCTCTGCCCTATAGCCGCTGTGTAAGCGTTGTACTCGGCTGGAGCCAGCGTTACGCCGCCTCCAGTCTGCTGTGCGTTCGACCCGGCACTTGCCGGGGCTTGTGCAACCGCAATACGCGCACAGGATGCAACGCTAGCGACCGCCAGGAGAGACGCAACGACTGCCTTCTTCATTCCCACACTCCTCAGTTAGATCTCTCTTCTTCTTTAAAATTCTGCTGACCAATTAATTCAGCTGGTCAGACCGATATACCACAATCTGGATGTAACACAACATGAATGGCGCATTTGGCCAGTCGACCCACCCTCACTCAACTTAGTGGCCAAGCGGTTCAACTGCGTTCGTGCAACATGGCATGATGATGCGGATTATAGAAACCACGTTGCTCTGTGGCAAGAGTCGCGACTTTGCCACGTCGGCTCTTCCGCTAAAACCGCGATCCTAATCTTCACACGTTTCTCGGAAGAATCTGTTAAAACTACTGACATCTTTTTCCAGAGGCACTCCCAGGGCTGGTCTGTTTCTTCCACAGATTCAGACCTTTAGAGGAGCTGTTCCTACGAGAAGAACCCATTGGTAGTGTTAGGGACGCCTTATCCACAATTGGTAGTGTTGCCACCGTTGATTCCGCGCTCTTGTGAAGCTACAGTTAGCTCAGTCTTAAAAACTATTGCGCCTCTCCCCCGGATAAGAGAACGAGGCGCAACAGAGAGGTGACTTTGCTCAAGCTAAAAAAAGTCCAGATCCTCGGATTCAAATCGTTCTGCGACAGGACAGAGGTTCAGCTCTCCGGCGAGGGCATTGCCGCTATTGTCGGCCCCAACGGTTGCGGAAAGTCGAACATCTCCGATGCCATCACCTGGGTGCTGGGGGAGCAGTCGGCCAAGAGCCTGCGCGGAATCAAGATGGAAGACGTCATCTTTGCGGGAACGCGCGACCGCAAGCCGACCGGTATGGCCGAAGTCTCCCTCACTCTGGTCGACCCGGACGTTTATGACGGAGCCTCGCTCTCTCCTGACGGGCCAGAGATCGTCATCGCCGACGAGCATCCGGCAGAGCAGGCAGCCCACATTACCGATTGGGACGAGACCTCTCTGCGTCAGCAGCGCGCGCAAGAGACCGAGGATGCGGTCGCCGAAGCTCAGCCCGGGACCGTAGTCGAAGGCGAGGCAGCCGAGGCTCCTGTGGAAGGAGTCGAGACCGGCGCAGGCAACGTAGTCCTCAAGATCCGCCGCCGCAAGTTCAATCGCGCACCGGTGCGCGCGGGCGAGTTGACGATCACCCGCCGCCTCTTCCGCTCAGGCGATTCGGAGTACCTGCTCAACGGCAAGATCTGCCGCCTGCGGGACATTCAGGACATCTTCATGGGAACCGGTCTCGGTGGCGAGTCCTACGCCATCATCGGCCAGGAGCGCATCGGACAGCTTCTCAGCTCCAAGCCGCTGGACCGCCGCAGCATCATCGAAGAGGCCGCGGGCATTACGCGATTCAAGACGAAGAAGCGCCTGGCCGAGCTGCGCCTGGAGTCTGCCAAGCAGAACCTCTCCCGCGTAAACGACATCTTCGAAGAGGTAACGCGGCAGATGGGCACCCTGAAGCGCCAGGCCGCGAAGGCAGAGCGTTATGGAGCCCTGCGCGACGAGCTTCGCACACGGCTGCGTGTGGTGCTTGCCAGCCGCATGTCGCAGCTCGATGCAGAGCAGACTGCAACCACCGAAAAGATCGCCGCACTGGCCACCCAGATCGAATCTCAGGCTGCCGCGCTGGAGCAGATGGACGCGGAGCACACCGAAGGCATCAATCGTGGGTACACGCTCGATCAGCAGATTCGCGAATCCGGTACGCTGGCAAACCAGTCTGCCGTAGAGCTGGAGCGCATCACGGCCCGCACCGCTTCGAATGCGGATCGCATCGCTGAATTGACCCAGCGGCTTTCGACGGGAGCCGACGATCTGTCACAGGCGCGCGAGCAGTTGTCCTCGCTGGCTACGGAGCTTGAAGAGCATCGCAGCTTCCTCGAAAATGCGACAAGCGAGGCAAGCAACTCTCGCCAGGCCGCACAGCAGCAGCAGAACGAGGCGCAGGAGGCAATGCGCTCTCTGCAAGCCGCCGAGCAAAGGTCAGAACAGAACCGGCGACAGACACTTCAGCTTGTTCAGCGCATCTCGCAAACCCGCAACGAAGAGGCGCAGGCGACTGCCGCTCTCGCGGGACTGGAGCAAGAGGCCCAGAGGCTGGAACGCGAATCGGATATCGCGCGTCAGGAGCTTGAGACGCTGGGAGTCCAGCGGGGACAGGTCAAGCTCTCCTTCGAGTCCGTCACAGAGCGGCTGAAGCGTCTTGAAGCCGAGGTCGCAGAGACGAGACTCCAGATCGACTCACAGCGCAAAGAGGAGAACGAGAGCAAGCGCCGCGGCGATCAGCTTCGCGGTGAGATTGCGACGCTCAATGGCCGCCGCAACTCGCTTGAGGGTCTGATTCGGGATCACAGCTACTCGACCGAGACGGTACGTAAGCTCTTCAAGTCCAATGCGTCCCAATCGGGTGACCTGAAGCTTCTGGGAACTCTTGCAGACTTTCTTGAAGTTGACGGCAAGTACGAGACCGTGGTCGATGAGTTTCTGCGCGATGAGCTGAACTACGTCGTGGTGAAGAGCTGGGATGCCGCCGACACCGGCATGCACCTGCTGCAGACCGACGTGGCAGGACGCGCAACCTTCCTCGTTCACCCGAACGACGCGCAGGCCAACTTCGCCTTTGCCGAGGGCATGGCCAGCGAAACAGCCGACAAGACGACGCACCTTGAAGGTGTAGTGCCGTTGCGGGAGTGCGTGCGCGTGCTCGATGGCTTCGGCAAATCGCTCGAGGTCATTCTGCCCAAGCTGCGCGAGGGCTTTGTCGCACCGGATTCTTACACGGCGCGCACGCTTGCGCTCTCGAATCCACATGCGTTCTTTCTCTCCCCTACGGGCGAAACATTCCATAACGTCACCGTGACGGGCGGACGAGCCCGTGCTCAAGGTCCTCTTGCCCTGAAGCGAGAACTGACCGAGGTGCAGCAGAAGATCGAGCAGTCTGAGCAAGCGCTTGCACAGGCTGATCTCAACACGGTGGAGCTGCAGCGGCAGATTGCGGAGCTGAATGCTGCGATCGATAGCAAGACGCTTGAGCGCCGTGATGCGGAGCGGGAAGCGGCGAACTCCGGGGCCGCACTCCGGCAGATGGAGTCCGAGGCCGCGCGTATCGAGCGCAGGCTGCAGGAGTGGTCGCTTACGACGGAGCGCAATCGCGAGGCAAGAGATCAGAAGTACGAGCTGATTGAGCGTCGTCAGCAGGAGGCATCCGCGCTTGAGGCAGAGCGGGCAGGGCTGGAGAGCTCGCTGGCAGAGCTTCAGTCGCAACTTGATGGACTGCGCGCACGCCGCGAGGAGCTTCAGCAGCTGGCCGCCGAGGCCTCTGCTTCGGTAGCGGGAATCGAAGAGCGCAGACGGAATGCTCAGGCGAACTTCGACCAGACGTCACGCCTGTATAACGGCCAGAACCAGCGTATCCAGCAGATCGAGCAGCAGCTTACGTCTGCCGCGTCGGAGAAGACTCGTCGCGAAGAGGAGACAGAGAGTCTGGCAGCGCAGCAGACTGAGCTTGCGGAGACTCGAGCGACTGCTCTGGCCGAAGGTGCGCGGCTCACGGCTGAGGCCAATGAGCTTCGGACGGCGATGAGCGAGCTTGACCAACGCCTGCGGTCGCTTCGTCATGAGACAGAGGCGCTCCGTGAGGAACGTGCTGCTCACACAGCGCGAGCGGCCAAGCTGGCCTCGGACATCGAGCACATCGACGCTACCTGCATGAACGATCTCGCAGTGGAGGCGGCCGTTCTTCGCGGTGACGACAGCATCGTACGTATCGAAGGCGATGCGCTGCATGAAGAGGAAGAGGCCTCGCGCTCGCTGAAGCAGAAGCTGGAGTCGATGGGACCGGTGAACATGATGGCGCTCGATGAGTACAACGAGACCACGCAGCGCCACGCTTTCCTTGAGACCCAGCGCAAGGACCTGCTGGATTCAATCGAGAACACACAGGCTTCGATCAAGGAGATCGATGAGATCTCACGACAGAAGTTCGACGAGGCCTTCCTGGTCATCAACGAGAACTTCTCGGTGACCTTCTCGAAGCTCTTTGGCGGCGGGCAGGCATTCATGAAGCTGACCGATACGGAGAATTCAGCCGAGAGCGGTATCGATATCGTCGCCTCACCTCCGGGAAAGAAGCTACAGAATATCCTTCTGCTCTCGGGCGGCGAGAAGGCTTTGACTGCGTTGTCGCTTCTGGTCGGCATCTTCCAGTTCCAGCCGGCGCCGTTCTGCATTCTCGATGAGGTCGACGCTCCGCTGGATGAGACTAACGTGGGCCGGTTCGCCAAACTGATCCACGACATGAGCGCAAGTACTCAGTTTGTCGTCATCACGCACAGCAAACGCACGATGGCCCAGGCGGACATCATCTACGGAGTCACCATGCAGGAGCCGGGTGTCTCCAAGGTTGTGAGCGTCAATCTGAATCGCCGGGACGACAACAACTCCACGCGCCGGGCAGTCGCCTGAGAGATCTCAGCAGATGCATGGTAGTTGCAGTACTCTGATCTACGATGCATCTGCCTCTCACCTTCGGCCTTCTTGGTTTGCTTACCGGAGTGGTACTGCTGCTTCGCCTTTTCTGGTGGAGGCTGCCCTGGTGGGTGCGGCGATCCCTACTGATTGCAGCGACTGCAATACTCGCAGTGCGCGCCATTTTTCTCGTATCGCAGTGGAGCATGACCTCGACCCGGCTCAATGCCCTGCTCTGCTGGGCTGCCATCGCAGGTTACGAGATCCTTCTGGCACGGTTCAGCCTGATGCGGCCCCAGTGGCTTACCTCGATCAGCGCGATCATTCTGCTTGGCCCGCTTATCGGTTCCACCATGATCATCCCGCTGACACGCGTCTTTGACTGGTCCGCGGCGGATATCTCCGCACTGGAAGGGCCTTACATCCTTGAAAAGAGCCCCTGGGACACGGATGAATCGGGAAACTCCGGGATGGACTTATATGTCTTTTATCACCCCAGCTTTATTCCCTTTCTTCGCCACATGGTTCAGCGTGCATCGTTCGGCAATGACGCCTGCCGATCCGACGCCGCATCGGTTCAGACCGATCTGCAAAAGCACACCGTTCACTTTCATTGCCCTCCCCATGAGGATGGCAAGCCCTCAATCGATCTGATTCTTCCCCTTCGTTAGCTCATCCATGCAGCCGCGAAGGTGATACCGTCAAAAGAGCTATGCAGACTGCACTTCTCGAAACCCATCTCGGATCGCTCTCTCCCACAGCCCGCGGCAAGGTTCGCGACATTTACTCGCTGAACGAAAACGAGCTGCTCTTCGTCGCCACCGATCGCATCTCCGCCTTCGACCATGTACTGGGCAGCGGTATTCCGGATAAGGGACGTATCCTGACCCAACTTTCCCTGTTCTGGTTTGACTTTCTCAAGGAGACGGTGAAGAACCATGTTCTGACGGCAAACCCGGCACAGTTTCCTTCCGAGCTTGCTCCCTATCTCGATCAGCTCGCGGGCCGCAGCATGATCGTGCGCCGCGCACAGATGTTTCCGGTCGAGTGCGTTGTACGAGCCTACCTGTCGGGCTCCGGATGGAAGGACTACCAGGCAACGGGTGCGGTCTGCGGTATCGCGCTGCCAAGTGGCCTGCGAGAGTCGGATCGCCTGCCGGAGCCAATCTTTACCCCCGCGGCCAAGATCAATACCGGCGGCCACGATGAGAATATCTCCTTCGATGACGTGATTACGGCCGTGGGAGCCGACAACGCACAGGCCCTTCGCCGGCTTACGCTTGAGATCTTCGAAAAAGCTTCGCGCCATGCCGAGAGTCGCGACCTGATCCTTGCCGACACAAAGTTCGAGTTCGGCCTGATCGACGGAGAGATCGTCCTTGCCGACGAGGTGCTGACGCCGGATTCTTCACGCTACTGGCCTGCCGACGCCTATGCTCCCGGGGGACCTCAGCCCTCGTTCGACAAGCAGTATGTGCGGGATTATCTCGAGTCGATCCACTGGAATAAGCAGGCGCCCGCACCTTCTCTTCCCCAGGAGGTTGTCGAGCGCACGCGAGCGAAGTATCTTGAGGCCTTCCGGCTGATTACTGGCCGCACTGGCTTATGAACCCGTTCGACTGGCTGCTGGTTGTCATTCTTGCGATCTCGACCCTCCAGGCCTTCGGCCGAGGACTTGTGCGGGAGTTGTTTTCGCTCGGCGGCCTTCTCTGCGGCATTGTTCTCGCTTCGTGGAACTACCAGCAGATCGCACCGAAGCTGTCCGGGATCATCTCCAACCCGGCCATTGCCAGCGCAGCCGCTTTTCTGCTGATTGCGGCCGGAGTAATGGTTGTGGCATCCATCGCCGGCCGCATGCTCCACGCCTCTGCCCATGCCATCGGCCTGGGATTTTTCAACCGCATGGGAGGCGCTGCCTTCGGTCTGATAAGAGGCTGTCTCGCCGGAGTCGCAATCCTGATGGCACTAACCGCTTTCCTGCCTACAGCCGACTGGCTTAAAAATTCTCGGCTTGCACCCTATTTCCTTAGCGGAGCACATGCGGTATCCTTCGTTGTACCTCACGACCTGAAGAAACTCATTCAGGACGGCGGATCCGACCTCAAGCACAACGCACCCGATTGGATCAAATCACGTCCTTAGAGTCACAATGAGGAAGTGTCGCAACAAAGACGACCAACGAGGAGTAAAACTTTGAAGCGCGAATTGGACGGTCTCGTCATTCAGATGCATAGTTCCGGCATCTCCTACATGGAGGCCGTTCGCCAATTTAAACGCCGCTACATCCTCGAGGTTCTCGCTCATCACAAAGGGAACCAGTGCAAAGCTGCCGAAGAGCTCGGCATGCACCGCAACACGCTTAGCCGCACTTTGGCTGAGCTCGATATGGACACCACGCAGATCCGCAACGGTATGCGGCGTCCACCTGTCAGCGAGCGGCCACGCGTGCAAAACATTGCGCCAAGTTTCGGCCGCGGCGTCTCCGGTATCCGATAAGCCGCTGCATCGTCTAACCAGTAGTCCGATGTCTCTCTTTTTGCAACGCAACGCGGCTTTATTTTGCGCAGCAGCATGTGTGATTGCTGTTGCCATTCCTTCCGCGGCGTACGCTCAGGGACCATCGCCCACGGAAACACCGCCTTCCCAGACTGCATCTTCGACTATCAGCAAACGACAGGCGCAAAAGGCAGAAGACGCATATCTGGCTGGAGTGCGACTGCTCGACCGTGGAAATCTTACCGGAGCCGAGACGCAGTTCACCAAGGCAGCCCTCATCGATCCCTCGCGCTCCGATTACATTCAGGCAGCAGCTCTGGCCCGCGAGCATCGAGTCACGGAGCTCGTTCAGCAGGCAGGAAGATCTCGACTGCTGGGGCACCCTGACAAGGCCGAATCGCTTCTCGCCGAGGCCCGAAAGCTGGATCCTGCAAACAATATCGTCACGCAGCATACAGACCCGGCACCGCCGCTGTCCGCCTTCCATCCCGAGATTCAGGCTATCGCTGAATCTCAGCAGGACTCATCTGCCCGCGAGATAGCGACGATCGCGGGACCCATTACGCTAACTCCCGACTCTGCCCGCAAGGCGTTCCATCTCCATGCGGACACGCAGCAGGTACTGCGGCAGATCTTTTCGCAATATGGCATTCGTACAGTCTTCGATGATTCCGTACAGAGCCAGGACCTGCGCATTAGTCTCGACGACGTCACCTATGCCCAGGCCTCCACGATCTCTCTGAGCATGGCCCACGCGTTCGCTACTCCCGTTGACAGCCATACTGTTTTGATTGCCAAAGACAATAACGAAAACCGGCAAAAATTCGAACGCTTACTACAGGAGACGATCTATATACCGGGCTTCGCCCCCGAGCAGGTGAAGGAACTGGGTACTGTTATTCAGAGCGTCTTCGACGTCAAGAAGGCGAGCATACAAAGCAATGGCAACATCGCGATCCGGGCTTCGGAGGATACACTCTCGGCGATCAACCTCACGCTCGCCGACCTGGTGGACGGCGGGGCGGAAGTCGTGCTGGATATCAACCTCTACACTGTCGATCGAACGCGTCAGCGCCAGATCGGCACACAGCTTCCGCAGCAGCTTGGCGTCTACAACGTGGAGAGCGCCGCTCGCGATCTCGTCAACTCCAATCAGTCGCTGGTCAATCAGGCCATCTCTCAGGGCCTGATTCCGGCTGATGCCAATAACATCACGATTGCACTCGCGCTGATCTCCTCAGGTCTGGTTCAGAGTTCCCTGCTCTCCAATACGGTGGGATTTTTCGGAGGTGGGTTGACGATGACAGGCGTAACCACCAACATGAGTACGAACTTTCAGCTCTCCCTCAGCTCCAGCGATACCAGCGTCCTTGATACGATCAAGCTGCGCCTTGGAGATCGGCAGACGGGCAGCTTCCGGTCAGGTACTCGCTATCCGATCATCACCTCCACCTATTCGAGCGGAATCACAACTCCTCCTGGCTCTTTAGCTGGAACAACGATCAATGGAGTCAGCGCACAGAGCCTGCTTAATCAGTTTGGAGGCCAATCCAGCGTTACTATTCCGCAGATTCAATTTGAGGATCTGGGCCTTACGTTGAAGGCGACCCCGACGGTGCAAAAATCAGGTCGCGTCAGCCTTCAACTTGACCTAAAGATTGAAGCATTGGCAGGAAATGCGCTCAACAACATTCCGATCCTCGCAAACCGGCAATATATCTCCACGATTGCCGTTGGCGATGGTGAGAGTGCCCTGCTGGCCAGTTCACTTTCACGTACGGAGTCGGCTGCTATCAGCGGACTTCCAGGCCTCAGTGAGCTTCCGGGCTTTCAAACTGCGACTGCCGATAAGACAACTGAAGTCGACTCCAGCGAGCTTGTCCTGCTCATTACGCCGCACATCGTTCGCCATCGTTCCAACACGATTGCCGGTCCTCGGATTGCCTTCGAACAGAGGCTTCCAGACTAAGAATGCAGGAGATTTCAAAGACTTACGGAGATTGACCGAAACGTAACTCATCGTTATACTTAGTTGAGTGAGCGCGGGAGTAGCTCAGTGGTAGAGTGCTTCCTTGCCAAGGAAGATGTCGCCGGTTCGACCCCGGTCTCCCGCTCCAAAAACCTCTCTGCCTGCGTTACACTTCCCATACAACCTGCAGGGCTGAAGGCAGTGAGCGGCCCACCAAGGCGCGGTACCCAAGTGGTAAGGGAGAGGTCTGCAAAACCTTTATGCGTCGGTTCGATCCCGACCCGCGCCTCCAAACTCTCCAACAACTTAGCGAATGGTTAGAATTCGCCGGGCCCTGGCCCGGGCCCCCATAAGGCGAATTCCCTGCTTAAACCTCCTTATACGTCCACAGGGTTAACGGAAAACTCAGCCGGAATCTCATAGCCGAGATGACCGCTGATCAGCTCCGCCGCTGCGTCCGCCCTTGAGTCGAGAACATGGACATAAAAGTTTGCCGTCGTCGAGGGACGAGAGTGTCCCAAGCGCTGTTGCACAACTTTGATGTCCGTTCCACCGCCCACTAGCTGTGTCGCACCCCAGTGTCGCAGGAGGCGCCAGGTGATGTGCGGCAACCCCAGCCTGTCCGCCACCGGCTGAATCTTCCGGGCGAGGATATGCTCGTGCCAGATCGGGCCGGGTTTCAATTTCGTGCCACCCTTCTTGATGCGATTGGGGAACATCCAATCGTCATCCTTCGCGTTCATCCTCCGCTTCAGAGAGAGCAGACGGTCAACGTCCGCCTCGGTCAAGCGAATGATGCGCTTCCCTTTCTGATACTTCGGGGTATGGAACTTCCCTTTGTTCATCGCGCGCACGAGCTGGAGATTGCGGATTTCTGGCTTCAGATCCGACCACTTGAAACAAAGCTCCTCGGGACGGATCGAACTGACAGAAACTAGGTAGACCATCGTGCTGTATGGTTCCGGCAACTCTTCGATGAGCTGAATAAGATGGTCCGGTGTTGGCAGCTCCGGGTCTTCCTTGACGTCTTCCGGAGGAAGATCGACCAGGGCCGCAGGATTCTCCTTAAGGTATCCGTGTTTAATCGCAGACTCGAAGATCGAGCTCAGGCCCCACTTCAGGTTCTTGAGGGTCTGAACCGCTTTCCCATCGAGCCTCTTCTGGTTGATGAATATCTGCACATCCTCAGTCGTGATGTCGCTCAACTCCATGTCGGCGAACTCGGGCAGATAGTGCGCGCGTATGTTGGTCTCGTATCCGTGCACCGTCGTTCCTTTCTGATTCGCCAATTTGAGCGTGCGGTATTTCTCGATAAATCCGCCGAACGTCATCTCTTTCTTTGGCTTGTGCTTGATATCGTTGATTGGGTTGAGAATCACGGCCAGTTTCTGGCGAGCCACCTGTTCGTTCGGAATCTCCTCAAGAGTGCCAAGTTTGACAGCCACACGCCTGTGAACTGTTCTCCCGGCCTCGTTGATGATGTCCTCCCAATAGCGTGCTTGCCAATACGCTGGACCACGATCCGTACGTAGCCGGACAGTACCAGTTTGAAATTGTTTACGAGCCAATTTGAATCTCCTCTTTCGGTTGGCCCGCACAATTCCGTCGAATGGTTTAAGGCTAGCACTCGGCCGATGACGTTCGCGACTGAGTAGGTAGGTGGAAATCTGGTCGGAATTGAAACGAACCGCGCGTTTGCCGAAACGGACCACGGGGATCGGATAGCTCGCGCGGCGTTGAGTATGTTGATAAATAAAGGATTTTGACAGTCCGGTGAGCGCAGAGAGCTCGCGAACGTTAAGTAGTCTCTTTGGTTCGTCCGAAGATGCAGTAGCTGGCACGTTTTCTTGACGCATTGCTTCCTCCATGGCCTTGCGGTGGCAAGGAGGAAGCAGCTTCCAACGGATCTAAAACTCGCTCAAATTGCCTTCGACGGAAGATTTAAAAACCGTCGTTATTTACGTATGTCGTTTATATTCATTGACTTGAAGAAACTAGCCAATGAAAGATCTTGGACACCGCCTCTGTCTCTGGAGAAAACAAGCGATAGCGTGCTTTCTCACAGACGATATTTCTAGGCACCCGAACCGGGTCCATTTGGAAGTTCTTCCTAAAATTTGACCGAGTTTTCGTTTGGCCTCATCTTCTGTCCGATCCAGGAGGCTTTTATGAAAACGATGAAGCACGGAGTTCCATTAGCGGTCATCCTTACCGTCATGGACGTTTGGGCGACCTTGCAGTTCGGCGTACCGATATGGAGTGCGTGGGGTTTGGATCCAATTGCAAGGGTAGGAATACTGGCCCTGGCCGGTATCGCCAGCGCTTCTCTGTGCCACGTGTGGGCTCAGATTCTCGGCGGCAATTTATTCGGAAGACTACCACCAGCAACAGACGCAAGCCCGCGCCGCCTCTCTACGGAGGATGTCAATGTTTGATTCCCTCGACTCCCTATCCATGGGGCTTGGCGCCACAGGCTATTTCATCGATCCGATCATGACGCAGGTGGTGTTCTTAGCCGCGCGCCTTCAGAAACCGCTGTTGCTGGAAGGTCCCGCCGGTTCCGGAAAGACACAACTTGCCCTCTCTGTCGCAGCAGCGGCCAATACGCATCTGGAGCGGCTTCAGTGTTACCGTGGCGTGACAGAAGCACAGGCAATTGGGAGTTTCGACGCCAGCCTGCAGCGTCTCTACCTTGAATTCGCGAAGGGGCTGCACGAGGATTGGAGGTCGATTCAGGCCTGCCTGACCGGAAGGGAGTTTTTTCGACCCGGGCCGCTCATGCGTGCGCTTGACTGCGAACGCCCCTGTGTCCTGTTGATCGACGAATTAGATAAAGTTGACGAGGCTTTCGAGGCGCTCCTACTTGAGGTACTCTCTGCATGGCAGCTTTCGATTCCGGAGTTTGGAACTGTCAGGGCTCGGTCAATTCCATTTGTAGTTTTGACGAGCAATGAAGAGAGAAGGCTCGGGGATCCGATACGCAGAAGAAGTCTCTACGTACGTGTTGAACATCCGACGCCCGAACTCGAGTCGCAAATCATCGCAAGCCGCACGCCAGATGCGGAGGAAACGTTTCATCGCGAGATCGCAGGGATAGCTCGTTCCTTTAGAAACTACTCGCTGGAGAAACCACCTTCTGTATCCGAGATGATCGACTTTGCGCGCGCTCTAGAAATTCTGGAAGCGGATCATGTAACCGAAGACTTGCGAGACGTGCTACTCCCTTTCCTTGCCAAGACTGAAAAGGACCGTCGGCACCTGATGCTGCGTGAGGGTTTCAAGAGCCTGTTGAACGACGGTGCAAAGTACGCGCAGGAACTTTCTCCGCAAGGGGGCCACGCGTTATGAAGGCCCTCCTGCTTTTAATCGTCTTTCTCTTTCCTAACATTGTCGAAGGGCAACCGTCTCGCGTTTTCTCCGAACACTGTGTACACCGGTATGCCGACCACTATCACATCGAACCGGAGATGATTGAGGCCTTCATCGATGTGGAATCGGGCTGGCAGCCCCATGCGGTTTCAGCAAAAGGTGCAATGGGGCTAATGCAGCTCATGCCGGCGACCGCCAAGCGCTTCGGCGCCTTTGATCCATTCGATATGGAACAGAACATCGCCGCCGGAACTCGATACGTGACGTCCCTGATGTGGAAGTTTCAAGGCGACCAGAGGCTAGTCGCTGCTGCCTATTTTGCAGGCGAACATTGGGTCGGCAAGAAGCGGCTCTCCTTCAGCAATCCAGAAGTGATTGCCTATGTCCACGCCGTCCGACGACGGTATCTGTTGCGCAAACAACAAACTCGTACCGCCTCAAGGAGGTGACGCATGAAACTTCGCTGGCTTATCCCTATTGCAGTCCTTCTACCGCTGCAACTACGTGCTTCCGACGCGCCCATAACACCTCGGGTAACGACGGTTGTAATCAATCCCTCGCAAGTGACGCAGCTGCGACTTCGGCCTGAGTTTGAGTCCGTGATACGAATGCCGGAAGAAGTCACGTCCGTCATCCTGGGAAGTCCTGGGACATTCAAAGCAGAACATAGCGATGCTGAACCAACTTACGTCTATGTCAAACCAACCACGAAAGACGCCTCTCAGTCGAACCTTTTGGTCGTAACAAAATCGGGTCTCCACGTTTCACTTCAGCTGCTGACTGATGGCTCCATCGATGCTTCCCCTAAACAACCGGTCGACTTCCTAATTGAATATCGTGCTCCTAGAAGCTCCTTCATCGTAGCGACCTCTGCTCCCTCCTCGCCCCCGAAAGATGACGTAAATCCTCGAGGCACACATCATCCACTCGTGGCCGACGGTACCAGCTCTGTTCCTTCATCAGCTTTGGACGAGGAGTATCAACAGCAGATCCGGGTTAACGCGCCGAGATGGACGAAGTGGGATGGCAAACAGATCGAGACTGCATTGGGGGATACCCGTCAATGGAACAACCAAATTGCCGTGTCCTATTCGATTCTGAACACTTCCGCCGCACCCGTCGAGATCGTTCCGCCACAGATACAAATCACAGGCCGCAAGCAGAAGGCGAAGAAGAAAGATGGCAAGCGCATAACGTCAGATCAGCTTGAGATCCGGGAATATCACCTCAGCGCAACAAGACTAGAAGCCGGTGAGCGTGTGGATGGCGTCGTCCTCTATGACCGCCCGAACTTCAAGCAGTCCACTGAAAAGTTGTTTTTGCAGGTTGCCCAGGCCGACCAGATCGACCAACCAATCCTAATTCGCCTACCGTTCACACCAGCGATCAACGCCAATAGCCAATAGAGAGGGACAACCATGAAAACCAGTGAACTTAATGGACACGCTACGGCTCAGTCCACGAGCATACCCTTTGCTCAAGAACCTGGCGAAATAGCTATTACAGATACTCTTGAGACTCCAGAACAACTGGCACCCGAAACGGAGCAGAACTCTGAGGCTCCGACAACATTTGTGACCCGCAACGACCTCGACAGTCATGCCGGTCTGAACAAAAAGAAGCTACTGCTGCTCGGTGGAGGGCTTCTCGTCGCAATTCTGTTCTTTGTCTTCACAGCCCTCTTAGGTAAATCGCCAGGAAAGACCAAGCATCCGGCCCCGCTCTCCCCCTCGCAGGAGAGCTCTGGACTGACGAAGGGTAGTGTCACGCCAGTCACAGACGCCGTCCGCAAGCCAGCTTCTGATGATTTAAACGGGCAACTCAGCCCGGGCGACATTAAACGTACCCGTGCGGCTGATAACAACACCGTCATGTCACAAAACTCTTCGCTTGGCGGTTCACAGCGACCAGGCACAAAGTCAGGCGCCTCTCTGGCATCCGTTCCTCCGTTCTCTGACACTCAGCAGGGCTGGGAGGAGCCTAAGCCTTATGGAACGCCTAGTGAATCACCGCAGCCGCAGCCCCAAATGCAGAACGCTTTGAAGGAGTCATCGATTATCTTCGTCAGAAATCAGGTCGGGAGCGGAGTAACGGCAGAAAAAAGTGATAGTGATCCTAACTCAGATATTCCTGTCCTTCAGATCAAGCCGGGAACAAGAGTACAGGCCAAACTTGAAACTCAAATCTCAAGCGCCGTTCTCTCCCCGGTAGTCGCGGTCATAGAGTATACCTATGCGATCGGGAATCAAATCATAATCCCCGCCGGTGCCCGAGTATACGGTCAACTGAGGCAAGCCGACCGCTCCGGTTACGTCGATGTGAAATTTGATGAAATTGAGTTGCTCGACGGCGCAAGAGAAAAGATCGATGCGATCGGTGCCGGACTCGATCTTGGACCGATCAAAGGGGCGGTATATGGCAAAAACACGGGTAAGAATTTTCTTGTTCGTGCTGGATCAGGAATCGGTTCGGTAGCGGCGATGATCGTAGGCAACAGTACGAACTCCGCATTCTCCGAAGGAGACCTGATACGTCAGCGCGTGGCACAAAACATCGGTAGCGCGGGTGACACCGAGCTAATGAGTCTGAATGTCAATACCCGAATTGTCGTTTCGGTTCCAGCTGATACGAAGATCTACATCGTCTTCACGAAGCATGAGCAGACTCCTTCTACGCTCCGCAGCGTAGCCGCAAACGAACAATAAGATTCCCATTCTCTCCAAGAGCCCTGGATCAATCCAGGGCTCTTCTATTTAGATCAGAGGTATCGAAACACTTCCCCTTCCATGTGGTTCGTGTGCTCAGTTCTCTGCCGAGACATTGTCACCAAGACTCTCATACGCGCCTTACCAGTTGGGATACCAAATTTCCCCAAATACCCACAGCACCCAAACACTTGCGGCTGAATAGTGCACCGTACGTGCGAATCAACTGACACTTCACTGGGGCAATGTGCATTCGAAGCATTGAAGATCATTGCGGTTCACAAGGAGATAGAAGAATCTTCGAGACACCTGTGGCAGTGTGCACTCCGAAGCTTTTCCGCCCGGAATCGGGCACTGTTCAGTAGAACTGATTGCCCATGCCCCAATGCGGTTGCTCTACTCATTGGATCAATCAGTTAGCAGACCAACGTGAGCATCTATCGATCTGTTCGATACTGCGATCTGGCCATTTCCCGGCACGCAGCCTTTGTACTGATCTACATCTCTCCCCCGATTATCTCCGTTTCTACCTAGCCCCCTTCGAGTACACCTTTGACCGAATTTCCGTTCCGGTGGACTTTCTTTCACGACACGGATGCCATGAGCAGCCGCGTCCAGGAGAGAAACCGTATGCGAAACGCACTTGCCTTCTGGCGGCGCTCAAGAGTGCCCGCACAACAAACCATAACCCTCGACCGTCCATCATCTCCCAGCTGGGTGCAATCGGCTCTTATGTTTGCACTGGGGCTGATCCTCATCGGCCAGATAGCTGCGCCTCTCGTTGCTACTGCACAAAACCTGGGAACCACCCCCCGATTTGGGCAGGCGGTGCAGGGTCAGACGGCCACCACACCGGAAGGAACCATCCTGAACGTCGTGAACTGGGGCTGCAATGTGATCGCCCCAGTCATCGCAGTTGCCTGCCTTGGTATTGCGGGCTGGCACTTCAAGAGCGGACGTGGATACATGGGATGGGGTGTCACCGGCGTCGCATTGATGGTTATCTCCGGCCTAGGTCGCATGGCCGAGGGCTTCATCACCCAAGCACAAGGCATTCAGTAAGGAGCCACTACGATGCCTGTGCCGCAATTCCTTTCCGACCTTCTTCAACTCCTGTTTGACCTGGCGGTTCCGGCGGCGTTCTGCACGCTCGCGGCCGCGGGTGTCAGCCTGCGTGCTGAAGGTGGAACCAATTTTCATGTTGGTGGAAAGTTTGGGAAGTGGATCCTGTGGACCGTAGTTCTGTTGACGATTCCTCAGATCCTTTCATGGGTTGCGGCACAAGGCATCACAGTTCCGTCTGCGGGCGGTGCAGTGGGAACGAGTTGGCTCGCAAGCATGGAGACGCTCTTCAAAAACTTCGTAACCGACATCGTTGTAGCAAAGCTTGTCCCTTTGTTGGCAGCATACTTCGTGCTCAAAGCGACGCTCGACGGAGCTGCCGGAGAGAACCCACTCGGCTCAATCATTGCAGCTATCTTCCTGATGTCCATCAGTGCGACCATGCAGCTCTTCCAGGGATGGAACTCAGGCGGTCAATACGCAACGACGGACATGCTCAGTTCGCTTTGGAACTACATCGCGGGACGAATCATGCCTTCTGCAGCTGGTCTTGCCTGCATTGGAGCGGTCATCAACTATGTCCGCCATCGCCCCTGGACGCGATTGATCTTCGCAGCAATTGCATTCCTGAGCGTAACCGGCCTACTCAGACTCTTTCAGGCCATGGCTGCGTAAAGAGGAGAACCCCATGAGTCTCGATGGCGCCATCACAAATCTAGCCTCCTGGAGCGGCAACGTAATCATGCCTACGCTGGCGGGAGGATTTTTCTCCTTCGCTGTCTACCGCTATAGCAAAGGAGGCCCGTTCGAACAGTACCTCTACGGTGGCTTTGCTTCGCTGATGTGCTCGGGAATTCTGCGCGCCATTGAGGGATTCGTCCAGCACGCAGGCGCCACGGATGCTGACGGATATTGGCTCGCCCTTCTAAGCCTCGTGAACTACACGGCCAATGTCATCCTTCCCGTCTACGCGCTTACACAACTCGGAGCGATGGCCCTGCATATGGGAGGCGTGCTAGATCAGATCTATCCCGGCTCTACTTGGATTCGTAAGTTTACCGCAGCCATGGCTGCGCTGATGGTTTCCGGCTTTGTTCGACTGGCGGAGTCGATGATCACCCACGCCCATGGAATTGGAGCATAACGATGAGCCTTGACCTTACCCCTGTTCACCGCAATCTCCACACCAAGGTGACCTTTCTCGGTCTCGAATTTGAGGACTTAATCTTTGTGCTGGCACTGGCCGCACTCATGAATCTTCTTGCCCACTTCGTCGGTGGAGAAAGTCACATATTCGGCATGCCATTGAACGTCTTCATGGAGTTCATCGTCCCGCTCCTGGCCGTGCCATTCCTGGTTCTCTTCAAGTACGGAAAACCCAGGGGCTACTTGTTGGACCTTATCCGTTCTTTCTTCGCTCCGAAGGCCTGGTGCGCACTTGAGCGAGATTCGGAACTGGTGCAGCCTTACATCGCTGGCAACGAGGAGTAATGCAATGCAGGCACAGGTAAAAACACAGCGGAATGGCACAGTTCTTCTCCGGATGGACGCAGAGGCTGCACGTGCGACGTTCGCGAGTGTTGTCTTTGCCTCTCGATTTCACGACGGGGTACGAGGCATGGAAGAGATTGCCAAGCGTGCTCTCGCAAACGATATGCAGCAGAAGGAGAGGAGAAAAGCCACATGCCGATGACATATGCCGAGCACGACAAGAAGATGAAGACGCCTGCGATGTGCGAATTACTCCCGCTCCGTGACCTTCCCGGGGAAGATAACATCATTGTTCGCACCAATGGCTCATTCGTTGCTGGATACGAATTGAAGGGCGTGCTCTCATACTTCGCAACGGACGGAGAACGGAACCAGGCAAAGGCCTCTCTCGAAGCGCTCTTCCGCAGTATTCCGGACGTCAGCATGCGCGTGCAGTTTCGCTACGAGATCGCAGAGCATCTCGACGGTCTGATCGACAAGTATGTGTACACCCAACGAACAAACCAGGCCGACATTATGGCGCTCGACGCCCACCGTGTTCGCAGATGGAGAGAGAAAGAGGTGGAAGGAGCGTACTTTCAGAACCGTCTTCATGTGTACTTCATCTGGGACCCGCGCATCCATGCCAAGCTTTATCACTCAGCAGAGCAGAACCGGAAGTTGGGCGGTTTTACGCTAAGTCAGAAAAAGGCGATCCAACGTGGTCGCAAAGAACACGAAACCCATCTTTCGGAGTTCGAGTCAATCCTGCGAGGTATTGAGAGCTCACTTGAAACTGCTGAGATCGGCCCACGCAGGCTCACCACACAGGAACTTTTCGAGGAGCTGCAAGCAGCGCAGCATCCCCGCCGACGCGACCGGCGTCCTTACATTCCCGGCGAAGAGATGCTGGTCTATCGGAGCGCCCGTGATCAGGCTACACACGCGAGCATTCTCCATGAAGCCGAAAACTACCTCAATATCGACGGCTATCTCTATTCCGTCATTAGCCTAAAGGAACTTCCTGATGCCACCTTCCCGGGTATGCTCCAGAAGTTCTCGACCCTTGGATTTCCACTTGTCATCAGCGGGCAGGTTGAGGTTCCCGACCAAGTCAAGATCCTGCAGGCGTATAAGAAGCGCCTCCAAAAAATGACAGCTGCGCAGAAGGATGCCAACGGAAACTTCAAATCCAACCCTGAAGCAGAAGTTGCGCAGGCCCAGCTTATTCAAGTCCAGAGAGATATTATCTCCAGCTCACTGAAAACAGCGAAGCTAAGCCTCTCCGTCGTGGCTCGCACTTCTCATGAAACGGTAAGCTTTCGCGACCTCGAGTCAGCAGAGCGCGAGATCTCCAACCGCACACAAGAGGTCTTGAACGCCTTCACTCACATGAATGGCGCACGAGCGGTTGTTGAAACCATAGCCAAGCGCCGTATCTTCATCGGCACGCTGCCGGGCATGGGTGAGACCGATAAACGGGAGCAAGACATGCTTACACCGAACGCTGCCGACCTCGTTCCCGTTGAGATGCCTTGGACCGGCACCCGTAAGAGCCCCTTGATGCTCTTCGAAACACCCTATCGGCAACTCATACCGTACTCCATGTTTGATCCGGACCTGTCAGACGCCAACGGCCTTCTGATGGCAAAGACCGGTGGCGGCAAGACACTGGCGGCGCAACAGATGTTGCTCATGGCAGGACGAAGCAACGCGCGCGTCTCGATCCTCGAGAGCGGTGATTCCTACCGCTCGTTAGTGGAGTTGATGGGTGGCGAGATGGTGCAGATGTCTCTTGATAGCACCCAGACCATCAATCCATGGGACCTGCCGGACGGTGAAACTAGGCCCTCGAATGACCAGTTGGCGTTCCTGAAAAATCTGACGCGCCATATGTTGGGTGAGAACACCCCGCCCGACCTCGACATCGATCTTCTGGATAGCGTGCTTCTCGAAGCAATCTCCTCCACGTATAAACGATGCAGCGCGAAGAGTTCCAACCCGATCCCACTCTATTCAGACCTGACAGCAGAACTCGCCCACTGGCAAGACCGGGATAAGAATCAGAAGATCAATGAAATGGCACGCCTCGCGGCGATGAAACTCCGTGCCTGGGTCGACGACGGCCCTTATGCCAGGCTCTTCGACCGTCCAACAACCGTAAGGCTCGACAGTCCATGGTTGTACTTCAACGTGGAAAAACTAAAAGACGATCCGCGGCTTGAGCGTGCGATGAGCCTGAAGGTCGCACATGCTGCAACGCACCGTGGATCCGGTCAGGACGGCTTACCCAATATCACACTGCTCGATGAGTGCTGGGCGATGCTCGAGTCCCCAATTCTTGCATCTGTTGTTGTTCAGCTTTTCCGGACCGCTCGCAAACGCTACGGCAGCGTCTGGGGCATCAGCCAGACTCCGGAAGATTTTGTCGGCACCAAGGACAAACCGAATCCATTTGGAGCCGGAATCGTCAAGAATGCCTCCACCAAGATCATCGGCAAGCAGCCGGGCGATATGACGACACACCGCGAGTACATGAACCTCAACGAGACTGCTATCAACCAGATCAAAGCTTTTGCCCAACCAAAGAAAGGACACAGTGCTGACTTCCTCATTGCCATTGGAGAAAAGGCGGAGTCAACGCATGTTATTCGAATCGCACCTACGCCTGTCGACTACTGGATCACAACGACATATCCACGGGAGCGTACCTACCGTAAGTGGTGGCTGAATACACACGCGAGCATGTCATCTCTTTCCGCATATGAGGAACTGGCCCGCCTGTATCCGCGCGGACTTGCCGATCTCGCACCCTTATCCGAGGAAATGTCCGGAGAGGTTCTGAAGGTGGCCGCGTTATGAAGACCTCACTGTTTGTACGTCGTCTCAATTCGATATCCAGAGCTTTCTTCAAGCAAGTTCCTCGGAGGAGCAAACGGAAACTCATCGCCCTCGTTGTCGGTCTCTTCGGACTCGCGCTCGCACTTCCCAGCCCGGCTCATGCCGGCATCTTCGGAGTCTTCAGCTCGATCTTCGGGACCATTCAGAACGACATGGGCGCGTCTCTGAAAGCAATCAACCAGATGACACAACAGGTGCAGCAGCTCTACCAGCAGACTGTGTGGCCGATCGCCATGGTGAATTCAGCACGTGGCTTTGTGTCGAATTCCATTTCGAGCTACCGCGGTTACATGACGCAGGTCTACCACCTCTCGTCTCCGAGCGCGACGCTTCCTAATCCTCAACAGTTGGAGACGATCCTTCACAGCAGAAGCAGCGCACAGGTCCCGGCGCTTCAAAGCAGTTTTACAACGACCTATGGAAATGTCCCCGCAGTCAACATCGCTTCCCCGCAAGACCGGGTGATGATCGACATCGATGATGCGCTTGCGCAGGAAAATCTCAAGACCACGCTGATTGCCGACCATGGACAGGATCTTATCCTAGCCACGGCGGACCAAATGGAGAACCAGATTGCTGTTAGTGCTCCTGGCTCGACGCCATTTCTCACAGCTCAAGCTCAGGTCGCCAACCTTCGTTGTCAGGCCTTCATGCAGAAGATGCTCGCCGCCGAGTTGCGCCAGGAAGCGGGCCGAGTTGCCCACGACAATGTGCTTGTAAAGCGCCGCGCATCAGCTGCCAGTAATCTCAACCAGCTCATCTCGGGTGCCCTGACCCATCAGTGAAGGAGCAAATATGCCAGACCTGAAACGTATGACCGACAAAATCCGTAAGCCCCTCTTCTGGAGGCGCGCCATCCCCGCAGAAACAAAAGAACGGGCTGCAATAAGTCAGACGGAACCGGCATCCTCACACTCACAGCGCACGTGGCACACACCAACGTTTCTAAAGGCAGTGCCTTTACTTCTCATTGCGGCTCTTCTCGCTCCCAAAGCAGCACAAGGGCAGTTCGGTATCGATGTTGCCGCCATACTCGCGGGTCTATCGAAGATTCAGTCACTGATGAGCTCCTATGTCGCTGCGCCGTTGAAGACCATCAATCAGGCACAGCAAAGTATCACCAGCTACGAGCAACAGATCGTCTATCCGATCACAGCGATCAATCAGGCAAGGAATTCGGTCACACAATTCGAGACACAGTTCAAGCAAGTTGGGAGCATGTTCCGAGTAAATGTTTCGAGTGCGACGCTTCCACAGTCGCAAAGTCTGGAGTCGCTTCTTCTCTCCAAGAACGTTAATAACGTCTCGTCCGTATCTCGTGAGTTCCAGAATGTGTACGGCATAGTCATGGCACAGGGGGCTGCATCGCCTGAAGTGCGGAATATGACTGACATGACAGACGCCCAGGCCCAAGATGCGATGAAGCGTGCGATCGAGATCGATGCGCTCGCCGATGCAGAACTGGCACAGGCTGACAAACTCGGCCAACAGATCTCGCTCGCTGCACCGGGCAGTGCTCCAATTCTCGAGGCAGAGGCTGATGTGTGGCTCGTTCGAGCCAATGCCTACACGCAGGCCGCCCTGGCTGAATTGATGAGGACGCGCGGAATTGACATAGCCAATCAGAGCAAGCTCGCAAAACTCGGCGCCTCGGACAACACCAACAATAATGGGCTGATCAACGGGTCTCTCACGCACAGGTAGACAACCATGATGTCCCTCCTCCATCTCGCTACCCCAGCACTCGCTATGTTTCAGGCGACGCAGCTCAATCTCTTTGAGCGCTTCCTGACGCAGGCAGTCGCAGGGATTGATGCGACCAGCATCACGAGCGGTATGCAGAAGGTGGCATATATCCTGCTGCTGATCGGTTTCCTCTGGCAGGTCTATCAGGCAGCACTGCATGGAGGCGACGTACGGGGACTGGGCACAAACTTAATCAAGTATGTGGTCACGGCAGTTGTGGTGATGAACTATCACGCTATCTTCACGGCGATAAATCAAGGATTTGTGAACGCTGGTAACTGGGTCAACAGCGCCTCTGGTGCCGCAAATCTCTTTGACAATTGGACGAACGACCTCAAGACGCAGTTTAGCCAGATCGGGTTTGAGAAGCTATGGGGGCTCGTGACCGGATCGCTTGCAGGCCTGATCGACGCGGCTCTCATTTTGGTTGCCTACGTCCTCTATCCAGTCGTGATTGCGATCTTTGGGTTCTTCTACATTCTTTACGGCAGCATTCTGTATATCTTTGGCCCAATCATCATCGCACTCATGCCACTCGGTGCGACCAGTCGGCTTGCAAAGTCCTATGCAGAGAATGTCTTCATCTGGAACGCATGGCCCGTCCTGTACGGAGGATTTGGGGCACTGCTGAGTGCTGTCCAGATGGGCCAGATCGGCCAGATGTTGAACCAGAACAATTTTCTTGGTGGCCTCGGGAATCTTGAAGGTTCAATCCTCATCGGGCTGGCAAGCATCATCTATTCGCTGGCTATCGGCGTAATTCCATTCATCGCGAAGAAAATTGTTAACGGTGATGTCGGATCGACTGCTGGGACATTGCTCGGGGCTGCCGCGACAGCGCTGACGGCAGGAATTGCGGCAGGCGAGGGGGTTGCAGCGGGAATCTCGTCGTCAGCGACATCTACGGGAGCGCAAACAGCGAGCGCTTCATCCTCCACTACGGCAAAGGGCGCATCGGGAACTCAAGGTAATCAGCCTGCCACGGCCCAAAGGGATTCTGGGACAGCAGTTCGCTCGAGCTCAAACGCATCAGGAGGCTCTACTTCGTCGCCTGTCGCGTCACCAGCGGAACGAATGGCTAGTAGCATACGCGGCAACTTCGAGAATGCGATGGCACCGGCAGGTGCATCCAAAGGCCAAGCCCAAGTTGCAAACGCCGCAACTAGTACCGGGAGCACAAGTGCAGCATCTTCGCAAACGGAAGCGACAAGCTCTTCGTCTTCCCCAAAATCAACGGGAACTACGTCCTCATTACGTTCGACGTCAGGGCGGGGACCGACATCTGCTTTGACGCGCCCACACGGAGTGGCAACGTGGGGAGCCTACCATGCCGCGCGTATCGCAACGCAGGGAGCCGCTGGTGGGGCACGAGCTGCTGGAGGAGTTGCAAAAGGCGTAGCCAGCACAGTAGCTAACCCCGTTGAGACTGCCGGTAAGGTCGGCTCCAAAGCGGGTCAGATTGCCGGCAACGCGATGAATGCCTCAGAGAAGACGGCGGCTACTGCTTCGAAAGTCGCAAATGCAGTAACACATCCCAGAGAAACAGTAGGTGCAGGTGTCCAGGCAATTGCCGGTGCTTCGAATAGTGCTGTCGCCAAGACCACCTCCACGATTCGCCAGAGCGCTAAGGCAGTCGGCACAAATTTTTCAGAAGCTTATGAAAAGACGCGCTCCGGCAAAGGCTCCAAAGACGACAAATCCGCGTAGACCTCGCATGAGGGAAGGAGAAAGGGTATGTCCAGTACCGAAGTGACAACGAATGACCTCAGTGTCCGTCCGAAGTACTACGAGATGGATGGGGCACGACTCGCGAATGCCAACCGGGCATGGTTGCTCGCTTTTCTCATGGCCGCACTCGCTGTCGTTGCAGTTGCTTTTGCCATCGCAGTACGAGTCAAGCCGCCTACGGTAATACGCATCGGGAACAACGGCGAGGCCACCGTGCTCGGACAGCCGTCCGCGGTAACCATAAGTTCTGCTGGCGATCCCTACCTCACGGAGGGCTTCGTCAGGCGTTTTCTCGCAGAGTACCTCAACTACAGCCCATCAAACGTGGACGATCACTGGGCAGCAGCTCTAAATCGGATGACGCGTAATCTTCGCAACATCACGATCAAGGCGATGTCAGATAACAATGTGCGCGGGAAGATTGACGATGACCAGATCCAGTCCGTATTTCACCTCCGAGAGATCGAACCTGTCGCTGGGGAGCCTCTTGGCTACCTGGTTTACGGCGTGAAGGATGTTCATCATGTCATCAATGGATCCGAAGTGACCGATCACTTTGTGAATGAGTACAGGATTCGGCTTGTAGCAGACAAGCGCAGTGAGATGAGCCCTGATGGCCTGTGGATCGCACAGTACAGCGAACGCCCGATCGATGGTGAACGGCGAAACGCGATCCTGTCCGCCTCGGACCTCAATGTGAGTCAGTAAGGAGGCTCGTAGATGGAAGCGACACAACAAAAAGCGGCCGAACAGTCGTTGCCACAGCAAGTTCCTGCGCGCTCCGGTGGAAGAAAGGCTCGAAAAGGACGAGGCCCTGAGGAGACAGCACGATTCTTTCTTGCCAAAGAAGGATCGTCACCACAGAAGCCAGAACTTGGCGAGGAGGCTCAGACCGAGAGTGACGCCCTGATCAAAGCATTCCAGCAAAAGGCGGGCGTGATCTATGTGGTGACGGCGTTTCGCGCAGAAGCAGAGATACAAGGAGGCAGCCCGGTATTAGTAAAGCGGCCGCTCACAAAGTAGCGGCGACGGTCAGCAACAAGATTCAAAGAGGAGACACACCTGTTTCAGGCCACTGTCAGCCTCTCTTGAACCCTTATCGCGAGGCGATGAGGAATTCCATGCTGACCCGGACTCGATCACTGAGGCCTGGTTCGGTTACTCAACCACCCCTAACACGGGCGCCAGGCAGAAGTGAGACAAGCTCGGGACAGCGAGCTCTCAATCACTCATCTGGAGCGCCAGACAGTGAGGAGAAAACATGACAGCGAATACGATTCAATCCGTGACGGACCAATCGAAGCTCATCCTTGAGCTCTCTATTGATGCGTTTGGCCTTGTCACACGCAAGGAGACGGAACTCAACCGGAAAGACACGCTCGAGGGCACGCTTCTCCTGCAGCTCTATCCGGGGATCAAAGTCGCACGCGTGAGTGTGCCGACGGAACTCGATGCCTATGAGCAATCACTGGTAGAGAGCCGGATGGCCAACCTGGTGTATCAGGGAATTCATTACAAACTTGCGGGCGCGAGCGGTGCGGCGAAGGATGGACGTTTCTACTTTGTCGATGCCGATCATGCGAAGGGTATTGCTGAGCGCTTTCAGCACTGGCCAGAGGCGGCGATGGTGTACTTCTCCATCCTCATCTCGGACTGCAAGACTGTAACCGCGGAACCAAACGTGACAATTCTCGTTGTCAAGGACCACGTCCTCGGCACGAATGACTGCCGCGGATGGCTCCGAGAGTCCCTTTACCGGAAGCTTCAGCTTCCTCAGGATCGATTCGCCCAGTTTAGGCTGGCATTCGATGCACGCGAACCGAAGCAGGCCAAAGGTGCGGTGAAGGCAATGAGTGACCGCGTAGCCGAGAAGCTCGGGGTCGATATCATTCTGCCGGAAAGCTCCTGCAAGCCAGAGCTCAAGGGATCGAGTAAGTTCATCCCTCAAACGAAGACCACCGGACGGCTTGTGCAGGGACCGGTCATTCTGGGAGTCAAGCAATATTCCCGGAGGACCTTCTACGGCTCAAGCTACACGCTGGTTGAAAACGCTTCGGAAGAAGCTCTTCGTACCGAGATCATTCCTCCAACGATCGAGGAAGTTCGCCAGGTACGTAAAGCATGGGAGAACGGAGATTATGCCGCCCTCTTGAAACTGCTGGGAAGAAATGAGGGGGAAGAGATTGGTTTCGACGACAGCTTTGATACAGAAAGCTTCGAGGAAACCGACACTACAACCTCTCAGGAAGGGTGTGATCCGACAGAAGCGGTCCTTCTGGCAGACAAGAGCGGAAGTGCGATTCGCATTCCATTCGTTGCCAACCAGTTGAACCGCAAGCTGGCACGCTGGGCCTTTCGCGCAATGACAGGAGGAACACTTCGTCTCCCTGCCTTCGCACTGGTCGACGACGGGGTCCTGATCGAGCTTGGAGGAAAGATCTTCTCCGCGTCCGATTGGATTCCGAAGGACAGCGCCATCACTTCCCTAACCTCAGAACAGAGCCTGTGTGTCCGGTATCCCATACGGATGCAGGAGGATCTGCTGCCGGTTCGTCATCTTCCGGATGACGAACTCATATCTCTTCTCACAAAAACGCTGGGCAGATCGGAATTGCCTGACGGAGTAATCCGGCACGTTTTTCGTACCCAGCTTCGTATGCATGGAGCTTACATCCTGCATTCGGCGACTGCAGCGAAAAACGGCGGTGACTTCGACTACGACACCATCTGCACCATTCCATCCGATCAGTTCCCGAGGTTCGTTCAGGGACGGATCGCGTATGGAGAGCATTTCACCAACCCCGAGAAGACCAAGACGAAGGTCCGCTCTCAGTGGTGGAACGTACATCTGGTCGCCATGAAAGCGCGTGGAAATAAGATCGGTTCGATCACCGATCTGAAGACCTCGTGTGTGGCTGCCGGCAGGATTGACCTCGCTTATCAACTGGTCATTCAACTGCAAAACGCTCTCGACTCCCTCAAGCACAAGGTATCCGTGGATGAGGCAGTTGTGAGTGAGATCCGCAAACAGGTCAATCCGGCGCCATGGCTCCGCTACAAGCGCGAGCGCAGGGTTACGGACATGCCCATGCACCTCGAAGTCGCCGACACCGACAAGGTGGGCCGGATGTACAACGTAGTGCGTAAGGAACTGGGTGACCTCGAACAGGAAAAGATGGCCATGGAAGACTTCCGCGGTATCTTTACTGGCCAGTCGGTCAGCAAAGATATCTTCAAGGAGTGTGAACTGGTCAACAACATCTTTGGCGACGTCGCCTCTCGTATCGCTGAACGCGAAGCCAAGCTCCGTCTGGAGTTCAGCAACGCGCAGGCATTCTGGGACGCCGTCCGTCAAAACCCTGACAAGGAAGTGAGAAAGTCTGCCGTGCTTGCCCGCAACAAGGCGCAAGCAGCTGTCTGGGAGTCTGAACAGGAGGCGAAGAAGCAGTTTCGTTCGCTCAACCAGTTCATGCACTTCTGGGCGGAAGGTAAACAGGACAACCGGGCGGCCTGGGCACAAGCGATGGCACACGTCGTCACCAACGGCAAAGGCACTGGCGCAGCCCTCTTTCACACCTTCCCGCAGGAAATAGTCGATGCCTTCGCGGAACAGACCGGCGGCGAAAGCGTACCGGTTCGGAGGCCAAAGACGATCGATGGATACGTCGAGTTCGATGAAGAACAAAGAGCGTATCTCATCGAGATCATCCCCAATCCCGGGGCCGAAGATACCAAGAAAGCGATCTTCCTCTTTCACTATAAGGGGAACCGCGAGCTTGTCTTCGAAGATACGAGAATCTCTCCCTATCGGGGAGATCTCTCTTAACCCTGCTGGAGGAAGCACAGCTTGTCTGTGCTTCCTCTCGCTGGAGATTCTGTCGCCTCGAACAGGCGCACGGAGGAGACTATGAACCGCTTCTGGCTTCATGCCATCGCACTGTTCGCACTCTCGGCGAAGGCACAAAATATCAACTTTCAGGACGTCCCTCACATCCACACCGCGCTGAGCCATCTGACGGTGATCGATCTCGGCGAACCAATTCAGTTCATTGCTGCCGGCGATCCCAACTCGTTCCAGATCGAACGCGCCGACGACAAGGTTCTTCTACAACCTCTCAAAGAGGGAGCCTCTACAAACCTTGTTCTTTGGACCGCCTCCCGCCAGATCTCGTATGAACTCGATGCCCCCGGCGATGTCTCCAAACTGAATGTCCTGGTGCGAAATCTTCCTGCATCGGCTCGTGCTGCAACGGAAGCTACTACTGCAAAAGAACAGCAACTGATCGCAGCAGCAGCTACAAGTCAGGCAATTCTTGGCGCTCAGGATGTCATGGTGGACCAGCCAACAAAGGCATCCGCCACGGTAGTCTCGGCCTCAATTCTCCGTGTACTCCACACGAGCGAGGGGACGTATCTCCAGTACGAGATCGTCAACCATTCGACGACTCCTTTCCGTGTGACGACTCCGTCCGTCACTCTCCTCACGCCCTCGCAAGCCCCTATCTCACTACTCTCGCTTCGAAACCACCAGTTGTCCCCCCAGACCCTTAGCAGTTTCAAGGCAAAGCCTGATGGGACTGCAGCAACGACTACTGGCCAGTCTGTGTGTACAGATGTTTCGCCGGGCACTTCGACAACTGGATATGTCCTGGTTCATGCCTATTCCGGGGCGACTCCGGAGATCTACCAGTTGAACTTCGGTTCGTCTGCAACCGGCCCTCTCGTTGAGACCGTGGTGATCTGACATGGCGGCGGACGATCTCATCACTCCGGCTGAGGCTCGGGAGATGCTGCGCCGGATCTATCGCTCCGATGGCGAGATCAATCTCAAGGATGTTATTCACAGGGCAACATCCGATCCGATCAAGCCAGTGGCGGAGAACGGCCGAATGCGCCTGAGCACATCTCTTGTCGTGGCAGGCCTCATGGCGCTCCTGTTCGTTGCTGCCTTTGTTTATTTCAGTTTTGGAGCACAGAAATGAGTGGAATGTATGACGACCGCAGGCCTGCTCCCCGGAGTGGCGAGGATACCGCCGGTATCGTCGTCCTTGGGGGCTGTGCACTTGTTGCTGCATTCTGGTACATCGGTGTCTCCCGCCTGCATCTTCGTAACACTCAGTGCCTTGAGCTCTTCCTTGACCTGGCGATTGGCCTCTTCGGCAGCGGGCTTATCCTCTCGGACTTGATTGGCAAGCGCCAACGGCGAGAGGAGGCGTGGCCCCACCCTGCACTGCATGTTCCTGGGGAAACTGACGAGAAGAATCTCCGGCGGGCCCGCGATGAAGGAAGTACCCTGCTCGGATATAACGTGCACGGCGAGCCCTGGTTCTGGGCGGATTCTGTTCGGCTCAAACACGGGGTCATCGGTGGTGGTACGGGTGCAGGCAAGACGACGTTTCTCCAGAGCATCATTGCCCAAGACCTTAACCGAACCTTCCATGGGAAACGGATGCCCATCATCATCTTCGATGGGAAGGGCGATCAGGCCTTTGTGCAGGAGCTTTTGCCCCATATTGAGGCTGCGGGCCGCATGGAAGACCTCCGGTTGATCGACCCTTCCAACCCCCAGGAATCATGGTCTTACAATCCGCTCTACAGTCCGGACTCACTCTACCAGGAGCACGTCAATTTCATCTTCAGCTCGTTTGGAGTACATGACGACTTCTTTGCGGGCCATCAGGAAGCATATCTCTCCGACCTCGTGCGCATTCTTCATTACACCGGCAAGGTCTTTAATATGCGTGACGTCCTCGTAGTGGCCCTCGACGAGAAGGTGCTGAACGAGCAGATTGGTATCGCACAAAAGAGGGTCGACAGCATTCCGTCCATCTCTCTGACCATGCGGTTGAACTTCGAGATGTCCGTCAAGATGATCCGGAAGTCGCTTGCAGACCGGGAGAGAATTGCCAAGATTCAGGGGCTGCTCAACGAGTTGCTGGCGTTCTTGGAGGACGACCTTTCCATCGTCACCGGCTCGTATCAGAACATGCTGACGGTCGAGGAGGTCGTCGACAAAAGTCTTATCCTGATCATTTCCCTGAACTCGAACAAGAATAAACGGGCCAGCGAGGCCCTCGGGAAGATTCTTCTCCAGAACATCCGCCTCATGGTCGGCAAGCGCTATCAGCAAATGCTTTCGCTCAACCTTGAACAGGAGCCGATACTGAGCGTGATCTGCGATGAGATCGCACGCTACGCCGATCCGGACTTCCCCCAGGTATTGCAGACTGCCCGCGGTGCGCGCGTATCCTTTCTCTTCTCGTTTCAGGCAGTACCGCAGCTCGAAAACGTCAGCCGCGCTTTCGCGGAGGAGGTCTGCTCCGCGCCAGGAACGAAGATGCTTATGAACGGTACTGATGAGTCCACGGCACAGTGGTTCCTCAAAGCTTCATCTCGCGTACTCCGTAAGCGCCGCAGTCTGGCCGTCCGCCGCACCGGTGTCTTTAGTCAGAAGTACACCGAGACCGGTACCGGCAACGAGAGCGATTTCCGCGAGACGCGCGCCCGTGAAGAACACATCAAGAACATGCCTGTCGGCCAACTCGAAATCCTGATGGTCGATCCCCGCGAGGGCACACTTCACTCTCACCTTCACGCACGCAGAACCATGACGTATCGGCCGGAGGAGATGAAGTCGTCGCTTTATCCACGGATGCACGACGCCATTGATCCCAGAGTCGGAGCCAATCTGCGCTTCAGCAATGAGGAACCACGCCGTGGCCGTCGTAGAACTGCGGGTACAACGCTGGCTAGTTTCTGGACCGGGGAGGAAGCGTGAGAAACAGATGGCGTATCGCAATCTTCGGGCTTGCGTTAAGTGCCTCGTCTTTCTTCGCGGCGCAAACAACGGCGTCCGCATCTCCGTCGCACCCACCCGCGAGGCCCTCCCAGGGCTTCCTCGACTATGCCCTAGGAAAAATCAATCCCGGCAATAAAGACTATGGCAGCTCCGTCGTGGATGCACGGGGTGAGGTGGTTACCAATACCATTCAAAACCTCTACTTCTGGTCGAATGTTGTCAGTCTTACCCTTCTTACCGCCACATCCACAGCGCTTGTTCTTGTTCTCCGCACCCAGGATAAGCGGGAGATCATCGCAGCAGCCATCGTATGTCAGCTCTGGAACGGCAAGGTGATCGATCGCCGGGAGATCGTTCGTCGTACCGGGATGTATAACTCCCTCGTCGAGTCGAAGAACGCTGCCCTGAATAGAACAGCGTCACCCGATAAGGAGGAAGGCTCTAAATCTCTCCTCCCGGAACAGTCCTCACAGAAACAGGCTGATAAGAAAATGCGTGTAGAATCGAAGGCGGCAGTGACCCGTTTGCCGTCCTCCCACCCCCACCCGGGAGAGATCGGCATCGCACCTTCCAGCGAGTTGGAGCAGAAGACAAAGCTTCTGGAAGGCCAGAACCAGGCGCTGCGCAACTCAGAACGCAACCTTAGAGAACGCCTGAATCAGGTTTCCCAAGATTTAGAGCAGGAACGGCGTCGCAACCAGACGCTTAAGGGGGCGTAGGAGGACTGCGTGAAAACCCCTAATGATTTCCGAAATCAGGACGAATGGCTCGCATTCGTGCACACAACTGTGTCTGCGGAAGACATTCCGTTCACTCTCGCGATTGGACGGACTGACATGTTCCGTGAGTTCTATAAGCTGCGGTCACAACCATTCCCAGAGCGTTTTTCTACCGAAATTGAGCGAATTTCCATTCTGGCTGAACCCTTTCGGACAAAAGAGCTGGAGGCCCTGAACTACACCATCATGGGAGATATGGTCCAGTTTCTCTTCACAGCCGCAGTTGGCACGTCGATCGAATGGGATTGCCCATATCCCATTACGCCACGGGAAGTCATCGACCAACTGCTGGAACATCTGCGGACCAGGAACCCTTACTTCGCTCTGTGGACACACTACAAGGACAAGGTTGCGAAACAGCAAGGCGCCCCGGAGTGGCGAGAGTTCGTAGTAAAAACGATGGGCGTTGGTGAGGACCGGGAGATCGAGTTCGCCCTTCTGATGTCTGAGATGGGTCAGTGTCTCGACTTGTATCACCTACGTGAGATGGGACTCCCCAAACGGTTCTACTTCCAGATCTGGTTTCTCTACCGATCCCATGGTCCGGAGAGAAACGCGATGACCCGCGCACTCGTGCAAGAACTTGTGGAAGGATTGGAGCCGTGCGCGTCCGCATAATCGGCCTTGGAACGAACTGGTGGTCGGCACGTCCGTTGGACGTGACCGACCCTTTTTGTTTCCGCCGCCCTGCATGGTTTAACTCGGCCGGACTGAAGTTCGGCAATCGGCTACGTCTGTGCTGGGTCTATCCCGGCCAGGTCCGCTTCAATTGCAACAGTGGATTCAATCCAGAGTTCCCTCAACGCATCATTGGACGCATGGTTGAGTGCAACGGGCCAAATCGAATGCACGGCCGTACGCACCTGCTAGTGACCCGCATTCTCAACCAGAATGCGCAGCCTGAATGCTATCTCGTGACACTGACTGAGCGGACTTGTGGAGCGATTCAATTCAGTAGGGCCGGCTGGAAGAGTGATGGAGTTCAATTGATATCCGTTAGCCTTCGTCGTCAACGCTACGAACTGATAACACTCATTCGGAAAGACGACTGGATTAAGAGCAACCTTGGCATCTGGTCGCTGTCACAGGACGCCACGCGCTTGGAGCTTTCAGATGCTCCTTTGGGAGGACAAGAATGAGGTATCGTAAGGGGCATATCGCGATCTCCGAGGACAGAGATGTTCCAGTTCTCCTGCATATAAGGAACGCGCGTGCGATCACACAAGACCAGCTCTGGCACCTGCTCTCTCTTGAGAAACTCGAAGAGTCGCAGCGAAGCGCCCAGTGGCGGATAACACGACTGGAGAAATCGGGGCTTATTGAGAGGATCGACGTGGGCCGTTTCTTCCGGCAACCGGTCTACTCCATCACAGAGATGGGAATGAGCCTGCTCGAATATCGCGGCCACACACTGGTATCGATGTCATCTGAGACTGGCCACGCCCTGCATAACTCGCAAATCTTTCATGCACTCGAGCTTGTGAATATTCGGCTTGCCCTTGCAAGACATGGGTCACTCCACTCCTGGAAAACCGAGTTAGAAGTTACATCCCGGAACCTGGTGTATTCCACCGGAATCGCTAAAGACTTCGACGCTCTCGTCGAGATTGAGCACAATGGAGAGCTTCATACCATCGGGGTTGAATACGAACGCGCCGTCAAAGCGGCCATCCGGTATGCCGAAATTCGGGAAGCGCTAAACCGGGACCACACCGCAGACATGGTGCTGTATCTCGCTTCCAGCTACGACGTGCTGCATGTTCTCGCCCTGGAATTGAGAGGTACGTCGAAGCAAATCGGCTTTACGATCAGTGATGAGTTCTGCAGGGACCTGTTCTCTGCAAGCACCCTGCTCAATACAAGCGACAGGAATCTTGTTCGCTTCGAGGAGTTTCTCGCTCTTCGACCAGCGAGCTTACGTTGAACTTAGCCGCAATTCGAACGTGCGTATGAGTTCCGATTGACCTCCCTGCGGCCTTCCCTGTGGCCTGTGCTGCGGCCTCCCATTGAACTCTCTGCGACATCCTTTTCCTTCCTTTTGAGCAAATTTGCTGCTCACAACCCCACCTGTTTTCAGCTGCTTGCATTCTGACTATCCCCCTGTTTTGTGTCGATTTTCGGCTTGACAGAGAAGTGTGAACGGAATGGCTATCTGAGCATTTCTGGCGCCTCTGGCGGCATAAGTTCACACAGAAGAGGAGGATGACAATGTGCAACATACTCGATGAAGTAAAGCGGCTAGTTGAGCACTCTGACGGCCCAGCGGCCTTCGTGATCAACCACTCCGGCGGCAAAGACTCGACACGTATGCTCGGTCTTGTCCGCGAGGCCTTCCCTGATGTCGCCACGCTTGCTGTGATGGCCGACACCGGTTTCGAGCATCAGCGCCCGATATCAGCCGCGGACTTCGCACGCGATCGGTGCGCCGACCTCGGAGTTCCCCTCGCCGTCGTTCGCAACTCCCGGCGCACCTACCTCGAGATGGTCGAGAAACGCGGTATGTTTCCGTCCGCGCAGTATCGCACCTGTACGTCCGATCTGAAGAGAGGGCCCATCGAGAAGTACATCAGAACCTTGCCCTACAGCCTGATCTTCAACTGTATCGGTATCCGCTCCGAAGAGTCCCCACCGCGCTCAAAGCTGCTGGCGCTGTCTCGGAATGCGTCCCTCACCACGCAGACAAGATCCGTGTACAACTGGTTCCCAATCTTTGACCAGAAGCTCTCCGATGTACTTAGCTGGCACTGGAGACAGCACATCCCGCTCCATCCTGTGTATGTCCCAGAGTTCCATCGAGACGGGACCGCGGGTGGCTATTTGCGCCGGCTATCGTGCAGGTTGTGTATCTTCTCTACGGACTCTGACCTGCTCGCGATCCGCCAGCATGATCCGGACGCCTTCCACGCGGTCTCCGAGTTAGAGCAGAAGATTGGCTTTACGATGCGCCCAACCGGAAGCCTCATCCAAATCACTAACGCGGCCACAACTGCGTTTGAATCTCGGAATGCGCAAGCCTGCCTGCCCTTCTGAACCGTTGTCCGCCACACTCATCGCAAACTCCCTTCCCAATATCCCCCCAGAACGCTGCCTTTCGGCAGTCCCGCCACCCGGCTTTCGGGAATTGAGCCCCCCATTCAATTCCCACACTTTTCTCCGTCCGCCCTTGCTCCGACTCAACCGCCAGCCGAACCGTCGCCGGTTGGCCTCAACGTTTTTATGGAGGACCGTCCAATGCTGATGCTCTATTTGTTTAAGGTTGAGGTATTCGACCTCGGCCTCACCTACTCGTATACGACCAACTGTGTCGTGATCGCCGACACACAGGAGGATCGAACTCGATTGATCCGTTGCCAATACGGTGATCACAACAAAAGCGTTGTGAAACGTTCGGTGCTCCTGGGAGCACGAGCCCTGACATACGCCGAAGTAGCTTTACTCGAGATGTCGTCCGGGACAAGCGATAGCGTATGGCTCACAACACGTGTCACGACCGAACCTCGTACACCATATGTGCGCCACCTTCCTCATCTGCAAAGTGAAGAAGAGATGTATGAGGCCACGGAGAACGCTCCCGAACGGTACGACACTTCCCCGCTCATGAGCGACCAATACATCCACAGCGCACGATTCTCGCAAGAACATTCAGTTGCAGCCAGCTTACCCGCGGCCGCCTGAATCCTGCTGTAGCCCCAGTTCTGCGTAGCACCCCTGTCCCCATTTCACCCAACAAGGAGTCCACATGTCTTCTCTACCGTCATCCGTCACGGAGGACACGCGCCGTCGTGCCTCTAATCTGGCCACGTACTTTTTCTCCCGGCTCATCCTCGCCGTCATGCTGACCGGCTTGGATACCTTCGTCTTGCTGAAGTCCGCTCTAGAGGGGCTTCGCAACAGCATCAACAGCCCAGTCCTGCACTGGCTGCTGATCGCTGCTGTGATTGTCATCGCCCTATCTCTGGCGCACGTCTGGTACAAGACCCTCCGCTATCGCAAGCCCACGAACCCCAACTCCCGCAACCCGTTCCTCTAGAAAGGAGAGAACCCACATGACCCGCAGCCTCGGAAAGATGTCCGCTCACCCACTTTTTGATTGGCGTGACCAGGCGAAGGAGTCCGTTGACAAGGACGTCAATGCATTCCTCGAGCTAGGCGATGCCATCGCTACCCGCTGGATCCAGACCCAAAAGGGCGTCATGCTCTTGCAGATGGTTCCCGGCGACCTCACCTCCGGCGCCATCTATGTGTTGGATCGTATTCGGCAAGTCTGGTACCTGCTGTCATTCGAGGCCTGCGAGTGCGAGTTCACAAAAGAGCAGTTTGATCGGACCTACTGCGAATACAAACTGTTCAACTACGTGGACCAGCCCGGTCTCCTCATAGACCGCATCCCGATCGGCCACGCTTAGCAATCCCGCCCGGCCTTATTCCAACCTGACAACTCAGCCGTACCACTCCACTTCTTTCACTAAGGAGAAGCCGCTATGCGTCTGTCCGCAAGTCGAATCCGCGCCATCAACCGGTGCCTCATGCATCACGGAAGCATCATCTGCAGTGGTTCCGACACCCCGGTACGCCGTCCGACCCAGCTTCCGGCGCCGCCGTCTCCCACCCTGAAAATCGTGGCCGTCCCGAAGCCGAAGGCGGCTTAAATCCCCCGACACCAGCCGGAAACGGCGGGCGAATGCGCCGTCCGTGCGTTGCGCCCGCTGCTTCTCTGGAAATTTGACCGAGTTTCAGAGCCGGGGTACAACCTCCCCACCTGAAGAAAAGGAGTTCTGCCGTGTACGCGAAATTCTCAGTCAGCCGGGACACTGCAAACGACTTCATCCGGCTCTTCGTGAACCGTCGCGCCTACAGTATGCAGGCGCAGAAGCCCTTGCCGAACGGCAAGGTGCCCTATTTCCTCGCCAGGGACTGGACAACCAAACAACCAAAACCTCTGGATAGCGACGTTGTTCGGATGCACCTGAATGGCGATGTGACCATCAACCTCTATGCCATCAACCCGGAGACCCAACGGTGCAAATGGGTTGCGATCGATGGCGACTTCGACGGTGCTGTCGAAGCCTTGTTCAAACTCCAATGGGAGCTGAAGCAGGACGGCGTCGAAGCAGCCATCGAGCAATCACGCCGCGGCGGACACCTCTGGATCTTCGCGGAGACCCCCTTGCTTGCGTCGGAGTGCCGCATCTATATATACAACCTGGCCCTCCGTCTTGGGGTACCAATCGTCGGTGGCGGCTTGAAGGAAGGCATTGAGGTGTTTCCCAAACAGGATCAGATTGAAGAAGGAGAGTACGGAAATGCCATCCGGGCGCCTCTCGGGGTCCACCGGAAGACGAACCGGCGGTATTGGTTCTATGACGCTCCGACCGAACCTGAGCCGCAACTGGCCTATCTCAATGGCCTGAAGAAACTCACTGAAGCAGAACTCCAGGTCTTCACTAAAGGGATGAGTCTGCCGGAAAACTACAAGCCTCCGATACACGAACCCTATATTTCACGCCCATCTCGAGACGGAAAACAGGAGTTCAAGATCCTCGACTACGTACGTCCACGAACGAAGGACCGTCGTAACTGGTGGGCGCCATGTCCTTCATGCAGGCTAGCTGGTAGGGACAAGTCAGGCGATAACCTCGCTATTCAGATCGCAAACCCGCGTTTCTACAAGTGCTGGGCCGGCTGTAGTGCAGACGATATCCGTGCTGCGCTTGGTCAACCTGCTCGCAAGAAGCAGATGACTTAGGGAGGGGAATGACAATGCAGGCAGCTGCAAACAAGAGAACCAAGAGCCCGTCTTCTCCGCCGTATGTCCAATACGGCATCCCTCTTGGCCATTCCGTACTTCGTGCGTTGGAAAAACGGGGTATCTACTGTCAGACGTCGATCTCTGTAGAGCATCAACACCTTACAAAGAGATACGTGCTGCGAGGCGTTGAGTCCGGTGGGGCCGTATCCGACATGGGCCGGTACTGCGCCTATCTGGACACGAACGGTCAGCCGATCGCGTGGTTACAGCCTATCGATTCCATCTCGGGCAACGGCCGGCACGCAGTTGTCGTTGCCCCTGAGCTGGTTCGGATTGAGATGTTCCGCATCGGGCGGACCTATGAACTGGCGATCACGCGGCACATACTCCAAACGCAGGAGGCTCAGCCGAAGCCGAAGATTCAGTCCCTGTTGCTCTTTCGTGGACGCGAGGGAACCCTTTCCCTCGATCTATGGGCACAGGAGAATCGTTCGCTCCGGGGAACGATCACACCTTCCTTCTATTCCGAAGCCGGAGAACTTCGTGAGATCCCACAGCACTTCGAGGCAGCAGTAAGAAGTGCCACCTCTGCCTTGAACTGCCTGGCCTGCAAGCATGTCCATGTCGCCGTTGCACGGAGTACTGCAAAGAACTTGCTGGCTTCGGTCTGAAGGCAACACACGTGGAGTAGCCATGTCACAACATATGTTTCGCACTGTTGATCTTGGCGGAAAACCCGTAAGGGTCGTCCTTGGTTTTGACCGCCGTCTCGACTACGTCTTCTGCTTTGTCGAAGACGAGGAAGAGGACTTTCTCTATTCGAACCTGGACGACGATCAGGCAGGAATTCACCAGCAGGACGTCAGCTACTACCGGTTAATTCTGGCTGGGCTTGGAATCATCGTGCCGGACCAGATGTTTACTGAGGTCGAGTCAGACCAGGCGAACCGCGTGGGGAACCGGGAAGTCGACTACACGAAGTAGTTGTTCACCTGACAAACATTGGGACGCATACCCACGTCGTCGAAGCAATTCTCGTCCCAATTCCAATCTCTATCAAACTTCGACATCGAAGACGAAAACACAAAGGAGTAGCCATGTGTTGCTGCGAAAAACCCAATATCAATGGTGAGTTTGGCTACAAATGGCAGCCAACTGACAAACCCACAGTCCGTGAGCGCTACCCTCCCGCGCTGCGTGACGGAGATATGCTGCTATATGACGAGCCTGGCCGTTGTGGCGGGATCGACTCCCATTCACACCATTACCGCGTCGTTCTAGGTGCCAGCCGTGTCATGGAGTTACTGGTCTGCCACGGCGGAGGCCAGGAGAGCATCCCTCTTCGCACCAAGAGCACGCTTCTAAGCGCGTTCGCTGACTTGGATTCGACGGCAAGGTACTGGGCGCTCAATGCCATCTACCACGCTTACTGGGACGGCCGGAAGCGTGGAACTGAAGACTCAGATACGCGATGGCGAGAAGCAGCTGCTGAAAAACGCATCAAGGTTCGCAAGGTTCGCGGTTCGAATGCAGTAAGAGTTTGGGTCGCGCCAAAGATTGTCCGACAAGCCACATAGGCAAGAAATAGAGTGCATGATCAGGCTACTTGGAGAAAGGAATTACGACTTCGACACAGTCATCTGTTAAAGGAGAAGGAGTCCCTCATGGCAAAGTCCGTCAATAAGGTTTTTCTGCTGGGCAATGTAGGTAGACCACCCGATTTTCGTAATACACGAAGTGGTATCGCTGCCGAACTTTCGCTTGCAACAAACGAAGGCTACCCGGACGGCCACGGTGGGTGGAAGTCATACACCGAATGGCACACCCTGGTGGCCTTCGGTCGCACCGCCGAGGTGATAAGAGACTATGTTCACTCTGGTTCTCTCATTTTCATCATTGGCAAGCTGCACACAGAATCCTGGGACGATCCAAACTTTGGGCTTCGAAGGTATTGGACCAAGATCCTGGTGTTGGAGTTATCCCTCCTGTCTTGCGCGGAGCAGAGCGCTACCGACGAGAAGGATCCGCGTGGTCTTGACGACGCCTCTCCCTATGCCCACATTCCGGACGGACCTATCACGGCAGAAGAAATTCCGTTCTAGAAAGCCGGAGCAAAGAACCATATCAGTGATCGGAAGGAGGCCATATGGCAACTCCAAGGAGGTTCTCCGCAGAAGAGCAGCGCAAATTGTTCGCTCTTCTCGAAACCCCGTTTTCCCCTGCCGAAGTGAAATGGAGAGTAGTCCGCAAAGGCCAGCAAGGCCGCCGTGGCAAGGTGCTGCCTTACGCAGACCCGAGGGCTTACACGGATCGCCTGAATCAACTCTTCACTCCTTCAGGCTGGTCTCGAACCTACAATCTCGCCGCCATCCCCAATATTGTCAGGAGAGTTGGTAGACGAGAGGTAGTCACGGGCAAAGTCCTCGTAAGCTGCGCCCTTACCATACACCGTTTGGGGAACCATACCGGTAACGGCGAGGAGTGGGCAGACTTTGAGATGGCCGTCAGTTCGGCGGAAGCACAAGCCTTCGAAAGGGCCTCCAGTTATTTCGGTCTGGGTCGGTATCTCTATAGGATCTCGGAGCGTTGGGTGGATCTCGACCGCCGCGGGGTACCAAAGCGTCTGCCGGCTTTGCCTCTCTGGGCATTGCCGCCTGATGTTGTCATCGAACATGGCGCCGAACCCAGAGGTCCAATCGATCCGAAGTTGACGGGCAAGATCGAGTCCTTTCGGAAACTGCTCGGGAGCGGTATCTACACCGAGATTCTCTCGCGAGCCGGGTTCTCACACGACGCCCGGCTTATTGCCAATGCAAATAGGCAAAAAGACGCACTCAAGTGGATGGAAGCTGCCGCCCGAGGGTACGTCCGAGTAGAACGCATTGTCTCGAACGGTGGACAAGAACATCTGAACGCGCTTCTTCAATACCTGAAGCTTTCGACGGTTCAGGATCTGCAAAGTCTTGAGGCGCTGAGGTTCGTGGTAGACGCACTTGAATCTGTTATGCCCCAAAACGCAGCGTAAACAAGAAAACAATCAACTCAACCAAGGGCGGCACTGAGCCGCCCTTCTTCGTTTGGAGGAACCCATGCCCAAGGGAAGAAACGTACGGATGCTGCGCCCCGAAGCAAACTTTGTCTCCATTCCTGTGGAGATAGCTGTCTACTGTGAGAACTGCGAGACTGTCTCCAATTCCAGCAGGGAGCGCTGCGGAGTCTGCGGAAGCGAGTCAATCCTGAGCCTCGTTCACCTGATCGATGGCCCGCCTAAGAACCCAGGTCCTGGTCCAGCTGTTCCGGCGCGGATAGTTCCCGTTCTCGCGCTGGAACGACTTTCCGCCGCCTGACCGCGAGGAGGTTTGCTATGTCTGCACCGCTACTTTTGGAAGGGGGTGAATCGACCTACAATGACAATGCAGGTGTTGTTCAGGAGTCGATAGCCTTGACGACTGCTTCGCAACAATATTGGGCGCAACGACGCGTACGGGCAGAATCTCACATCGCGCGCTTCCAGACGAACGCCTCTGTGGCTGAAGCAGAGCGTGAATGGAAGAAGTTCTGCGTAAAAGGCACAGACTTTCTCATTCGTCTCTTGTCGAGAGCGATCGACAAGCTTGAGCGACCACTGTCGGCCTATTGGCATCGAGATAAGCGTCTAGCTAGAGACGGAGTACGCATTTTCAAGCAACATGCGTCCATTGAACTCTTGATTCCTTTTTCCAGAGAACCTGTTCGATTCGTTCGCGTCGCGTCGAAAACTGCTGACTACTCGATTCGAGTAACCGGCATAGACCCCGCTAACGAACTTCAATTGGGAATGCCACACATAGCGGTTAGTTGGCGGGATGGAGTTTTGTTTGTCATTACTCCGACCTTCCACTACGTGACAATGAGCACCTATTGCATGGACACCACGGACGGCACTCGTTGGTCTTCCGACTTGGTGCTTCCAAAGTTGTTCACTGAAGTCACAAAGGAATTTGCATCAGAGTTGAAATCGGTGGAAACTCAGTTTGCCCCGCTTATGATGGCATGGGAGCAAGAAGAGCAGATCACGACACAAGAGAGCCGTCTGAGGCGACTCCAGCAATCTGCTGAGAAATGGAACCTCATTTATCTACCTGAGCCGCAAAAGCTTGAGATACTGAGCGCGTTGGAGCTTTTCGAGGGTGGTGACCCTGCTGCACCACGCGGCCTTCTTCTCACAGGGCCATCAGGTGTCGGCAAATCTCTGCTCGGTAAGACCATTGCGGAAACGGTGGGCTGCAACTTCCAACATCTCACTCCCGCAACGCTCAAGCTGGATCACCTCGGCGGTAGTGGGCGCAAGGTACGTGAGATCTGGGAAGAGGCCCGTCGCAATCAACCCTCCATACTTTATCTCGATGAGTGCGAAGGGGTGCTCGGTCGACGTGGGGCCGCCGAAACCGACGTTATCTCTACGGAGATCGTTCAGGCTTTCCTCGCCGAGTGGGATGGCCTGGACAAGTCAAATCAGATCTGGGTCATTGGATCCACGAACCGTAGAGATCTGTTGGACGATGCAATCCTTTCACGCTTCGGATGGGAAATGCAGATCAAGCTGCCTACTGAAACGGACCGGACCAACATTCTCCAGCAGGAACTCCAAGATGTTGGCGTCGACGTATCTCTTCCAGTCGAATTCGGTACCTTCACGCAAGGAATGAGCGGCCGCGATCTCCAAGAGGTAGCGAAGACGGCGCGTAGGATCACCCATCCTGAACTGCCGACTCTCGACCAGATCCGGGATGCAGTTGGAAAGGTGAAGAAAGCACGCAATACGCCGGTGTCCCCCCAATCCAAGTGGGAGAACCTTGTTCTTAATCAGAAGACAAAAGGTCGCCTGAAACTCATTAGTGGCCTCTTGCAGAATGCAGACCGGTGGGCGGCTGAGGGAATTTCTGTTCCTCGGACGCTGCTGCTTGAGGGCGACCCAGGCGTTGGAAAGACCGAGATCGCCCGCACGCTCGCAAATGAGAGTGGGTTGGGCTTCCATGCGGCTACGACTGCAGACCTCAAAGCGAACTATCTCGGTCAGAGCGGGAACCGTGTGAAGCAACTCTTTGAAAAAGCAAGATCTCACTCCCCATGCATTCTGTTTTTAGATGAACTAGATATCGTGGCTCCTGATAGGGGTTTCGGCGGCGATGATCCTCTAACCAGAGAGATCGTAGGCCAACTCCTCCAGGAGATCGATGGCATTGAGGCACATACTGAGCACGTCTTCGTCGTTGCTGCAACAAACCGTCCAACTGTGATCGATTCGGCGATGCTCATCCGCTTCACGGAGCGAATGACGATTCCCCTGCCCGACCGCGAGTCCCGGATTCGCCTGTTGTCCATCTTCCTGGCTAATAAAAAGTTGGACTTTCCACTGGACCACGGTGCGGTATTGCTTGCGGATCTTTCTGAAGGCAAAGGTCTCAGCGGCCGTGACTTAAAGAACTGGGTTGTATCCGCGGAACAGACTGCGCTCCTCCGTGCGATAGAAGGCGACGGTCCAGGACAGTACACCATTATGTTGGATGACTTTTCATCGCCCTCTTAGAAGGGCAATCCACTCTATGCCTTGAGCAGTACGCCGACGTATCTCCCTGCGGGGGACCCCAAGGTCACGTCAAGACGGTCGGCTGTCTAAATTCCTTCAAACGCTTTCCAATGATGTTGGAAATATCCTACAAAAAGGTAAACCAATGCGAACCGCAGCCGTTATCAGTTCGAAGGGTCAGATTGTCATCCCCGCTAAACTGCGGAAGCGTTGCGGGATGAATCGAGGAAGCACAGTCGTCGCTGGATGCTAGCTCCTAGCAACGAAATCAAGCGTGGCTTTTGATGTCAGTTATCAATATGGGGAGGTCCTGTACGTATTGATAAAGAATATTGGCGAGCAACGAGCGCTTCATTACATTCAGCTCCCTTCAACATGGTGTGACATGAAGCATAAAGTGACACCAAGTGCAGGATTCCCATCACGACCGCTCTTTGCCAATATGGCATCTTTATATTGCCATTATGTCGCATCCCTGGAGTAGAATATGAGCATGCCAGTAGCGTCCTCGAAAGCGGTACACTTCGTCCTTCCGCCTCAGACGGCAGGCAAATCCTCGCCTGGTCGGACACTTGGTCTGAAAGAGATGAGTCTTCCTTCCTTGATCCGACTGATCGACAAGGGTCTTGCTTGGTCAACTATTTCGGCGTTTGCCCGAGCTTCCGGGTTCACCCAACAGGAACTCGCTGCCTTCCTCGGCATACCGGCCCGAACGTTCGCCCGTCGTAAACATTCAGGCGCACTGGATCCTGATGAATCCGAACGGCTTCTGCGTTTGGCGGAAATT
>Ga0255336_100601_pt1 | contig 48503 bp, 32 predicted proteins | sample MeOH1_35cm_T3_17_FD_189102 | JGI IMG/M metagenome (GOLD analysis project Ga0255336, IMG submission 189102) | Sandy soil microbial communities from University of British Columbia, Vancouver, Canada - MeOH1_35cm_T3_179 | ecosystem: Engineered > Artificial ecosystem > Sand microcosm > Unclassified ... | reverse complement strand
CAGGCCGGAGGGTTTGCCCGTCCCCATGCCGCCGCCTCCCTCTCATACACCCCCGTCCAGGTCGGCCAGCTCTACGGCTTTCCCGCTAATGGAACCGCCGCCAAACAGACGATTGCGCTCATCGAGCTTGGCGGAGGCTTTCGTCAGGCGGACATCACCGCCTACTTTAAAACCCTCAATCAGAAACCTCCCAAAGTAGTGGCTGTCTCGGTCTCCGGAGCCAAAAACTCTCCCGGAAATGCCAGCGGAGCTGACGGAGAGGTCATGCTCGACATCGAAGTCGCCGCCGCAGTCGCTCCCGGTTCCCGCATCGTCGTCTACTTCGCCCCCAACACCGATCAGGGCTTTGTTGATGCCATCGCTACCGCTATCCATGACACCACTTACAAACCCAGCGTCATCTCCATCTCCTGGGGAGCCGCCGAGGTCAACTGGACGGCGCAGGCCATGAATGCTCTCGACTCTGCCTGTCAGTCAGCCGCTGCTCTCGGCGTCACCATCACAGTCGCTGCGGGAGACAACGGCTCTACCGATGGAGTCAGCGACAACAAAAATCATGTCGACTTCCCTGCCTCCAGTCCTCACGTGCTTGCCTGCGGAGGCACAAATCTCCAGGGCTCCGGCGGCGTCATCACCTCTGAGACTGTCTGGAACGACCAGAACGGAGGCGCTACCGGAGGCGGTGTCAGCAACACCTTTCCTCTCCCTGCCTGGCAATCGGGACTGGGCGTTCCCAAACCCACTAACTCCGCAGGAGGACGAGGCGTGCCCGATGTCGCCGGCAATGCTGACCCGGAGACCGGATACATCATCCGCGTCGATGGACAGACGATGGTCATCGGAGGCACCAGCGCCGTTGCCCCACTATGGGCGGGCCTCATTGCACTGGCCAATCAGCAGAACGGTAAACCGGCAGGATTCATCAATCCAATTATTTATTCCGCAGCGGCAAAGTCTGCCTTCCGCGACATAACACAAGGCGATAATGGAGCCTTCAAAGCGAACTCCGGGTGGGATGCCTGCACCGGCTTTGGATCACCCGTTGCTCCGCAGCTCATCTCGACCGTAGCGCCATCTGCAGGACCAACGAAGAAAAAGAAAAAGGGTAAGAAGTCCACGAAAAAGATCACAGCAAAAAAGTCCGCGAAATCAGGAAACAAGATCGCCCGGAAAAAGCTCCCCGGAAAGCGCAAGCCTCCGACACTCACACTAAAACGCGGCAGAAGATAAGGTGAGTTTTAGCCCGGTCCTTCCTGGGTTCGGTAGAAGCGATCATTCAAAGAACTTGCGCACTCGCGCCAGATCTTCAACGGTATCCACGTCCAGCTCTCCGCCCGGGAGGTTCACCACTCGAGCCTCCTGGAGCAGCTCACGAGCACCTGTATCTCCACTGAGCTCCATCAAGCTTTCAAACATTCCCCGTGGAAAAAATGCTGGAACACCTCGCCTGCCCGCATATGCCGAAGCCGTAACCTGCTCCGTCCTCATCAACTCAAGCAGATGGGCCGCCGAGATTGCAGGCATATCGCAGGTCGTCACCACGCAACCATCGACATCAGCCCCCAGAGCCGTGACTCCCGAGCGCACCGAAGATCCCATTCCTTCGGCCCAATCCTCATTGACGACAACCCAAGTGCCTTCGAGCGAACATCGTCCAAGAATCAGGTTCGCTGAAGCCCCCAGAACCACCACTACAGGATCGCATCCAGCCTCACGGCAAACCCAAATCGCACGCTCCAACAGCGATTCTTTACCTAGACGAACAAGCTGCTTCAACTCTCCGAGACGCCGCGAAGAGCCTGCAGCCAATACAACGGCAGCGACTCTCACGACGCGCACTGCGCTGAAAGATATCGTGAGACTCCACCTTCATTCACGTAACGAGCCACGTCTTCCGCGGTGATCCGCCGCGAAGAGCCTTGTCTTCCCATGCAGACAGCCTGCACCTCAGCTATCACCGCGAGTGCAATTGCATCCGGACCATCCCCTCCAAGGTCGAGACCGATAGGAGCCCGTATCCTCTCGCAGCACTGCTCGACAGAGAGGCCCGCAATAGATGCAGCCTCGCTCACAAGCAACGAGCTCCGATGCCGAGCTCCAAGCAGCCCAAGATACCTGGGCGCGATCGGCAGAAGAGCCGACACCAGCGCACGGTCCTGTTCGTAGCTGTGCGTCATGACCACCACTGCATCTTTGGGACAAATTCCAAGCCCACGCAGCCCATTCTCACCCAGAACCAGAACCTGCTCCGCCTCGGGAAACCGCTCAGCCTTCGCCAGCTGCGCCCGGCCATCCGCAACGGTAACGCTCCACCCCATCATCGCTGCCATCGTCACCAAAGGACGAGCATCGTCTCCTGCGCCCAAAACGAACATCTTCTGCGGACAACGGATCTCTTCCACAAATCGACCGTCATAGACCATGCCCGGTTGTAAATCAGAGGCGCACGCAAGCTTCTTTTCACTCAGCCCATCGCTTGCAAATACGATCTCACCGCTCTGGCCCAACACAACTCGACGCAGAGTACGTCCTTCTCCAGGAAGCCAGGTCACAATCTTCGAGCTCTCTCCCTTGAACGATCGCCTGATCGCTTCAAGCGCGGCCACACACTCTGGGGTGTTGATCGGTTCCAGCAACAGATCTACAACGCCACCGCAACCCAATCCAAATGGAATCTCGCTCGTATCGTCAAAGAGAGTCGAGTAACGCTGCACCACGGCACCATCGCGTGTCTTCCACGCTGCCTTGCGAGTCACCTCGGTCTCGAGACATCCGCCGCTGATCGTTCCGGCATACTCACCGGTCTCACCCAGCAACAACCGAGCGCCGGGCTGCCGATAACTGGACCCCTCCACCCGCACCAACGTTACCAGCACGCGAGCCCCGCCTCGCTGCCAAAGCTCGACGATCTGTCTTTGCTCTCGCATAGAAAGAGCTTAGTCCTTACGAGCCTGCCAGCCAACTATGCCAGCCTTGCGGAACTACTCCTTCTCAGAAAATGTATGGATTCCGCACTCCAGTTTTTTTCCACCCCAGCGTCCGCTGCGTGCGTCTGCGCCAGCCGCAGGAATGGCCGTGCACGGCTCGCAGCCGATACTCGTATAACCACGAGCATAGAGCTCGAGCTGCGGAATTCCTTCGCGCTCCGCATAAGCAGTTACACGCGCCCAGTCCCAGTCTGCAAGCACGCTCACCTTTTTCAGGTGCTTGCCCGTAGGAGTCTTGTGATCCTCGATCTTCTTCAGGCCTGCACGCGTCGGAGACTGCTCTCTCCGCAATCCGGTGAACCACCAGTCGAAGGGCTCCAACGAACGCATCAGCGGCTCGACCTTCCGCGCCTGGCAGCAGGCAGTCGGCTGCACAATATGAAGCTTTCCGAACTGCCCTTCGAACTCTTTTACTGTCGTTGCGGGCATTGCGTTAATCAGCTTCAAGCCCCACTCCTCAGCCATGCGGTCGCGATATGCGATGACCTCAGGGAAGTGATAGCCCGTCTCCAGAAAGATCACAGGGACATCCGGCAGCTGCTTTCGCAGCATGTGCAGCGCAACCATATCCTCTGTCTGAAAGCTGGAGGTCAGACAGACCGCCCCCCCAGCCGAAGCCTGCACAACCTGGGTCACGAGTTCTTCCGCTGTCAATGATTCGTAGTCAGTCGCTGCTTCGATCACGCTCATGCCTGTACTCCTGTAAGCCGCAAAACTTCGTCTTCGTCCAATCCGTCCCCGGAGACAACCGGTCCCTCGGCAAACTCCTCAACGGCATGCTTTATCTGAGCTAGGGCGACGGCAGAAAGATCACGCGCTGAAATCGCAGTCACACCTGCAAGATCGAGTGCTCTTACCACAGCCACCAGCGCATCGTCCGAGATCAAGACGTCATCGACCACGACCGCACGCCGTCCACGGGCTTCCATGGCATCACGCACGCGCTCCGCCAACTGCGCTTGTCCTGGAACCAGCACCAATGCAGCCTGCGAACTCTCTTCGCCCGCGCGCTCTGTCGCACCTACGATCATCGCAGCGCCCACAGTCGCGTTGGTCAACCCATCAATCAGGATCAACGATCCGGTCGACCTGCTCTCTGTATAGACATCGAAGAACAGTGGAAGATTCGTCTCCAGCTCCACCTCGGCAATCTCATTCATCGCCAGCCGGTCCGCCTGCGCGTGCTCGAGTGAGCCCACGTCCACGCGATACCGAATAGCCTTGACCGTCGCCCGCACCGTCCGCGTTGTGTGCTTCGCTATATAGGTTCGCCCTACGACCAGCGGCTCCTCATGCATCCACACCACCATCGCACGCAAACGTCTCGCAATCTCCGGCAAACCGCTTCCATCTTCCGAGACCGAAGGAACCAGCATCTCACCACGGCTCAGGTCTATCTCGTCTTCCAACTCTACCGTTACGCTCTGCGGATAGGCCGCTGCAGCCAGATTGCCGTCCCAGGTCACAATACTCTTTACAGTCGTCTCACGTCGCGAAGGCAGCGCTGTCACGCGATCACCCGCCCGCAGCACTCCGCGAGCCACCTGACCGGCAAACCCTCGAAAATTCGCATCCGGCCGTACGACTAACTGCACAGGAAACCGCAGCGGGCCATAATGTCCGCTCACCGCAAGCGGAACCGTCTCGAGAAACTCCAGTAGCGTAGGACCGTCATACCACGGCATCGCAGCACTCGGAGTGACTACGTTATCCCCCTCAAGAGCGCTTACCGGGATCACAGTTACGCTTTTCAAACCAAGCCGAGAGGAAAACTCCACAAATTCTTTGCGAATCTCTGCAAAGCTCTCTTCCGAGTAGCCCACCAGGTCCATCTTGTTGACTGCCGCAACGACATGCGGAATCCCCAACAGAGATGCGATATAGGTGTGCCTACGCGACTGAGGCAGCAGCTTTCCTTCTCGCAGAAATGCCTTCGCGTCGATCAGGACCACCGCAACATCCGCAGTCGAAGCTCCTGTGGCCATGTTGCGCGTGTACTGCTCGTGCCCTGGCGTATCGGCGATGATGAACTTCCGCCTCGACGTCGAGAAGTAACGATATGCCACGTCGATTGTGATTCCCTGCTCGCGCTCAGCCTTCAGTCCATCTGTCAGCAGCGAAAGATCCACGTGACCATTTGCAGCGCGATTGACGCGGCTCTTCTTCACTGCCGCAAGCTGATCCTCATAGACACTCTTCGTGTCGTGCAGCAGGCGTCCGATCAGCGTGCTCTTGCCGTCATCTACACTTCCGGCAGTTGTAAACCGCAGCAGCTCCTGACCAAGATGCGCCTCTAGAAACTCCTCAAATCCCGTCGTCGCAATCGCACTCATCAGAAGTAGCCCTCCCTCTTCTTCACTTCCATCGATCCTTCTTCATCGTGATCGATCGCTCGGTTCTCACGCTCGCTTCTTCTGAACGTCAACAACTCTTCGATAATCTTCGGCAGCGTATCGGCCTCGCTTCGCATCGCTCCCGTGCATGGCAGGCAGCCCAGCGAACGCATCCTCACCTTTTCCGTCCGAACCTCTTCTCCCGGCAGCAACTTCATCCCGTCGTGATACAGAGTCATCTGACCGCCTCGAACGATCAGCGGTCTCTCCTGAGCGAAGTACAGCGGCACAATCGGAATCTTTTCGGCATACAGATAGAGCCAGATATCGAGCTCTGTCCAGTTCGACAACGGGAACACCCGGATGCTCTCGCTCTTCCTCAGCCGGGAGTTATAAAGGCTCCAAAGCTCCGGTCGCTGATTCTTAGGATCCCACTGCCCCGCTGCATCACGGAAGCTGTACACGCGCTCCTTGGCGCGACTCTTCTCCTCATCGCGCCTCGCTCCACCAAATGCAGCATCAAAGCCACCCTCGGCCAGAGCATCCAGCAGACTTCGTGTCTTCAGTAGACCGCAGCAATTCTGCGTCCCAAGCGTATAAGGATTCGCTCCGGCAGCGATGGCCTCCTCGTTACGGTGCACGATCAGCTCGGCGCCAATCTCCTTTGCGTACGCATCGCGGAAGGAAATCATCTCAGGAAACTTGTAGCTCGTATCGACATGCAGCAACGGAAACGGAATCTTTCCCGGATAAAATGCCTTCTGCGCCAATCGCAGCATCACGCTGGAGTCCTTGCCGATGGAGTACAGCATCACCGGCCGCGCGAACTCCGCCACAGCTTCGCGCATGATTGCAATGCTCTCCGCCTCGAGCGCCTGCAAATGGTTCAGCTTCGCTGGCTGAAGAATCGTTTCCGTGTCGAGAGCTATTGTCTGGGTCATGGAGAGTATCACCTTTCGGAAAGTCTTCCGAGCTAGAAATCATCTCGGCGATCCGAGCTGAAAATCGATGTATCGGCTAACCGATATTTTTGAAGAGGGGAAGAAGGGCGGTCGCGTCTACCGACAACAGCGCGCACACGAACGCGAGAGCATCCGGCAACAACAACAGGCGCTTTGGGTAGACTTAGCCATCTATATATAACTATAGAAGCGTGCCGGGGCTCCCGCAACCCACCTTAAAGTCTGGTAAACTAAATCAGTCGGAAACGGCGCTTCAGCAGGCAAGCCTATGGCGATCCCGAACCTCGCCCCGCAGCCTTGGCAGCACGAAACGCTCCTATCTCCGCCACTCATTGCAGCACATTGTCGGGGCGTAGCGCAGCCTGGTAGCGCACCTGCTTCGGGAGCAGGGGGTCGGAGGTTCGAATCCTCTCGCCCCGACCAATCAACAACTTACGTGATTTTCTCTCGCATTCTGCATCCCTGTGTGGAGAAAACATGGAAGAGCGATTCGAGCAGTTCATCCGCGAACGGCAATACCTCCAAAACGTCTCACCCCGAACAATCCAGTGGTATCGAGAGAGCTTGAAATGGCTCCCGTGTGTGGCACCCTCGCAAGACCAACTCACCGAGACCGTTATCCAGATGCGCGAGCGTGGCCGCAAGGCTACGGGCTGTAACGCCACCATCCGTGCAATCAATGCGTACATGCATTGGAGCACCGGGGCGAAACGGAAATGCGGAGCCGGATGCGAGCACCCGAGAATCCAAGAGTTGAAAGAGCCGCAGGAGGTCTTACCGACCTTCACCGAGGCACAAATCAAGCGACTGCTCGGGGCAAAACCCAAAGGCAAGTATCAACGTCGGATCCATGTGCTTGTCTTGTTCCTTCTGGACACCGGCTGCCGCATCAGCGAGGCGTTAGGTGTTCAGGTACGGGATATCGACTTCGATAATCTCCTCGTGACGCTCGACGGCAAAGGCGGAAAGCAGAGAGTCGTTCCATTTAGTTTCGAGCTGCGTCGTGTTCTCTTTCTTCACTCCAAAGACTGTCCGGCTGAACGTCTACTCTTTTCGACCCGGACACAGACCCAACTAGGTCGAAGGGATATGCTCCGTGACGTAAAACTCCACTGTGAACGGCATGGGGTGGCTCCGCCCACTCGCACGTTGCACGCTTTCCGGCATACGTTCGCAGTCAACTATCTTCGGCGTGGTGGCTCCGTGTTCCATTTGCAGAAGGTGTTGGGCCATACGTCGCTCGATATGACACGCCGTTATGCCAACCTCGTTACGACCGATCTACAGGCCGTCCACGAGCGTGTGTCGCTGCTTTCAAAACGGTAGCTAGGGGTATAGCCAAGGGTGTCTAGCGGTGCCTGTACGGGCCGCTAAACATGCCTAGCAGCGCTCCCACTCGCCAACGTCATACGGTATTCCCAGAGTAGCTGTATCTACTCCGTTGCTGAGGCTGAAAGTGTGGCCGCCCGCTAGATCATCTACGGCATGTTGAGGGCTGTTGTAGGAACCCAAATACTCATCCTCGAAAACCGGATAATATCGGTCGTTGCTATAGACGATGTAGAAGGGGCCGATTCGAGTTTGCCAGACAAGAAGACGTTTCATCTTGCACCTTATTCTAGGATAAAGCCAATATTTTCAGCAATATAACAGTTAGATGCTTATCGAATCGTGTAATTCGCTGGAATTGATTGTGTATGTAAGTTTAGCTGCGGCAGAGGGCTATAAAGGATCATCTTTCAACATTTCGACCGCCCCCACCCCGCACAAGCTTGAGATATTGTGTGATGGTGACAGCCCATATATACACACTGTCATCATCACATATATAAGAGTAGACGTATTCAATCTATTATTGTGGAATCAATAACTTAGCCTCCTAAAAATTGTGCCTGTCATTGACAGTGCCAGAGCACTTTTCCACACTGTTCCTGTCAATGACAGACACCGTTTTATGCTGCCGTCAAGCCGCTTTGAAGCTCAGAGGCCGATAGGTAGTAGCTCCCCTCGGATCTCACAACACTACCCCTGCCGACCGCCCAGTCACGCCAACGGTAGAAGGTCTTCGCTCAAACCCCAGCCGCAGCCGATCCAACTCTCGTTACACGAGCGAGCCAAGCCTTTGCTGCGGGCAAGCCCATTACTTCAGTCGAGATGACAGGAACGGCCCAGTGGACTGCGGGGTCCACCAAGGACAGCGGCGCGGCGAAGCTTACCGCCAAGGTGACTGGGGAGAATAAGGCTGAGTTCGACTTCAGCAATGGAACGCGGATCGAGAGTCAGTCGGCTATTGGAGATAGTAGAAGCTGTACGTGGTCCGGTAAAGACGGCGTCCCGCACGATGTGTCTTTGCCTAATTGCTGGACCGCCACTATTTGGTTTCTTCCGCATCTGGCATTGCAGAGTACTGGCGTACCCTCCGCCATCAATGCTCAGAATATAGCTTCGGATGAGCAGTCCCCACGTATCCGCCATCAGCTCGCGATTGCCTCAGACTCAAGGTCCCCTGCCGTTGCCGATCTCTACACGAAGATCCAGACATGGAGCAGGACGGACCTAGCACTTGATCCGGCAACCTACCTTCCCAGCACTCTGAAGTACATGATCCATCCTGACGACAATTCATTTGCCGACATTAAGGTAGAAGTCCGCTTCAGCAAATACCAGAACGTGTCAGGTGTTGAGTTGCCCATGCATATCGAGCGATATGTGAATGGGTCCCTTCAGCTCAGCATCGATATCGATTCAGCGACGATCAACTAAACGATTCCAGTTGTTAATTTGAGGTTTTCATGCTGCGACTTCGTGCGTTTGCAGTTTTTGTCTTTCTCTTTGCCTTCGGTTATTCCGCTATTGCACAGACTAGTCCCGCAACGGGTCTCTATCCATGGGGTTCGTTTGATAATCGCGGATTCGACACGATCAATATCGGCAATCTCAATACGCATTTTGAGATCCCTATCATCAGTAAATCCGGGCGTGGCCAAAGATTTGACTATCGGATCGTGTATGAAGGGTTGCTTTGGTCCCCCAGTCTGACATCCACAGGAACAACGTGGGTACCGGATGCAGAGTTCGGGTTTCGCGGGCAACTCAATGGGGGAACGATTGGATATGTCACCCTCTCGGCGTTAACTGTCAACTGTCCCCGACCACCCAACACATCCGGACCTTACCCTCCTGGAGCCACCCTCACGAATTGGGTCTATCACGACCCTTACGGCGTGAACCATCGATTCAATCTTTCAATAAAAGAATGTCCGTTGACCGATGAAGACGGCGGCACAATTACTGGCAATGGCAGCACAAACGATGGTTCCGGATATTCGTTCGGTGGTCCGAAAATCTCTCAAGGTGTGGTAGATAGTTTTGTATATGACCGTCAGGGTCGAAAGATAAATGCACCTCAGTTTCAGGCAATGGGAGGTGGTCAACCCGTAATCGGTGGCGGTTTTCAGCCGGGCTCCATCACCGATCCGAATGGAAATGTAATCTCAAACAACGGAGACGGCACTTTTACCGACACTCTTGGCGTTACGGCTCTGACTATTGGTGGATCTGGTAATGCTTCAAGTCCACGCACTTTTGCCTATAAAGTTGCCCAACAGTCCGACGCAAGCACGACAGCGACAGCCTCGATGTCATATGTCACCCGTACTGTTGCCACGCACTTTCAGTGCGCCAACATTGGTGAATACGGACCTCAATCTGTCGATCTCATTGACCGCATCACCTTGGCAGATGGAACTTTTTATCAATTCACCTACGAGAACACCCCCGGCGTTGCGGGGGCAGTGACGGGTCGTTTAGCCTCCGTCACCCTTCCAACTGGAGGAACGATCTCGTATCAGTACACGGCTGGCTGCAACGGAAGTGGCATAAACTCCGATGGGAGCGTAGCAACACTGACACGTACTGCCGATGGTCCACGAACCTACAATCACTCGGTCGCTTCTGCGACGGCATCCAGCACTACAATTCAAGATGAGATTGGCAATCAGTCTTCCTATCAATTCACTATCTTCAACGGTCTCTCCTACGAGACACGCAGACAGATATATCAAGGTCAAGCAAGCGGAACGCCCTTGCTCGATAGGCAAACTTGCTACAACAATACTGCTTTGCCCAGTTGTGCCTCTACTGCACTCACGGCTGCCATTTCTCAGGTTGACACTTATGAGACTTTAGACGGTGTGCAGCAGCACGGCTCGACCACCAAATACAATACATCCGGTGCGTTGACGGAACAGGATGACTACGATTTCGGGAACGCTTCATCCCGAGGCGCACTCCTCAGAAAAGATATAAAGACCTATGCCGCCGCTGGAAATGCGCTCGTATTAACTCAAGATGAGATCAGCGATGGGAGTGGCAGTGTTTTAGGCCGTACCACGTACGGCTATGACGAAACTTCAGGGACTGGCCATGCCGCTCTACAGCCGACCTCTAACCTACCTCAACATTCTGCTATTAGCGGGGCACGTGGAAATGTCACAACCGTTTCCCAGTGGATTAACACCACAAATACCTATGTCAATACCGCTTATTCTTACGACGACGCCGGGCAAAGACTTACAGGCAGAGATGCACGAGGAAACACTACGACCTTCACATACGATTCAGCCGACGCTTTCCCGAAGGATGTTACCTATCCGACACCGGGCAGCGGCGTCACAATCAAGACCAGTACTTCGTATGACCAAGCATCAGGTGTCTTGTTAAGCAGTTCTGACCCAAACAATCAGGTCACAACCTACCGATACTATGACCGCCTACTACGCCCCATCGAGATTGATTATCCAGGAGGTGGCCAGACAAACTATTCCTATCCATCTGCGACCGAGACCGATACTACTGTACTGGCTACCCCTGATCCGTCAATATCATCACAGGACATCAAAGATAGCTTTGGGCGTCCGTATCAGCACATTCAGGCGGGTGTATCCACTGAGGTTTCGTACGATGCTGCTGGAAGGATTTCATGTGTAACAAATCCGCATTTCTCGACGGGGTCGTCTACAGACGGCACTGCCTGCATCACGGTGTACGATGGCCTGGATCGTCCCAAGACACAGACTCAGCAGGATGGAAGCACGCTCACTTGGTCCTATTCAGGAAATACAGTCACGTCCACCGATGAAGCTGGACATTCCTGGCAGCGCACAATCGATGCTCTGGGCAGACTAACGAAAGTCATCGAGCCTGGAAACCTTACAACAAACTATCAATATAGTGGGTTCGCGACTCAAATCAATCAACTAGGAGCCTCCGGTGACACTCCGAGACCCACGCGATCCTTCGTTTATGATTCCCTATCCCGTTTGGTCTCAGTTACAGAGCCAGAAAGTGGCACCACAACCTATTCCTACGACAACAATGGAAATGTAATAACGAGAGTTGCACCCGCTCCTAATGCCGCTTCAGGCAGTAGTCAGACAATTACGACAAGTTTTACCTATGACGCTCTAAATCGTCTAACCCTCAAGCAAGCTCCGGGAATATCTTATTTTTATCGTTATGATTTACAACAGGCCGGATCGATCGCTACATCCAGCAACGGTATAGGACGTCTGGTATTTACAACCAACAATGTCAATGCAGACAGATATTTTGGTTATGACGCAATGGGCAGATTGATTCTCGCACAAGGATGCAGTCCTAGCGATTGTTCAAGCTCCTCCGCCACCTCAAATCGAGTGTCCTCTATTTATGATTCGGCGGGCCACATGACGGATCTAACCTATCCGGACGGGCGACATATCAAGCAGAGTTGGGATGCAGCAGGAAGGCTCGCCAGTGTATCTTACGCTGATTGGAATGGCCAAGCGGTAAACTACCCCTACGCTATTGGGTTTCAATATTCCAATTCAGGGCAATTATCACAACTCACGTTAGGTAACGGGATCGTGGCAGGCATGAGCTACAACAACCGTTTACAACCTTGCAGAGTGTTCGCTAATTCCACCACTGTAAACGGCGGAGTGGCTTTAGATACGCATTACCACTACTCCTCAAATGGCGAATCTTGCGCTCCAGCATCTGGGAACAATGGCAATATAGTTCTCGTTGAAGATGCTCTGTATAGCGGCAAAACATGGCAATTGAGCTACGATCTACTCAATCGCCTGGCAAGCGCGGGAAGGTTGGACGGAATGTTTTACTACAACTATCCCGCAGATTCCTTCGGGAATGTGCAGCAAATGAACAATCTAGCTGGCAATCCCACTGTGGCATTTTCTACAAATAATCAAATGCAAGTAGGTGGAAATGCTTATACATATGACGCTGCTGGGAACCTGATTTCGACAGGAGCCTTGTACGGACAAACTTATTCGTACAATTCAGATGGTCTTCTAGAAGCGTCACAGGTCAACGGGACCCAATCGGGTAGTTATACCTACAACCCGTTGGAGCAGAGAGTTCGCAAAGATGTTGAGGGGGATTGGACAGAATATGTTTATTTTGGAGAACAGCTAGTAGCCCAGAAGCATTCTGATAATTCATGGTCAGATTTCATCTCTGCTAATGGGCAGACAATAGCCCGAGCGGACAGCTACGATGTAAGGCTGCATTTTACAGGGAACAACTGTTCCGGCTGCGGTCAACAGACAACCGCATATTACATCCCGATTAATCACTATACAATCCTGCCAGGAGACAGAATTGCGTGGCGTCAGTTTCAATATGGACCCGCAGTCCCGCGCGGAGGTTTGTCTTTACAATTTTCTGATGGTACCTATACCAACTGGCAAACTGTCGACTTGGACGGCCAGATTATGAATAGTGACACAACACAAAATGCCTGGCATTACAGGGTGGCTGATCTTTCTCAGTATGCGGGCAAGACGATCAATACTGCTTGGATAACAAATGATGCAGATTCTGGAGCGGGATATTGGGAAGAGTGGTTCTCTGACATTGCATTCTTTCGTAAAGATGGCACTGTGCAATCAATCTATAACCGCGCCGACAGCGTTTCCTATTCTAGCTTTGGTACTTCCGGTGTTACTGGACGAACATTCGAGGTTAATAGAGCCAACACCACAGATGCAGCGCTGCTCCCACGGGACACTACAAGATACTATGTCGAAGATCAGATCGGAAGCGCCAGAATGGAGTTCGCAGGCGGCGGTTGGCCAGTCTGGAAAGGGGATTTCGCTCCTTATGGTCAGGAAATTGACCCCCAGCAAACGATGAATCCTTATCGCTTTGCGAGTCTGGAGCGCGACGGAGAATCCGGTCTCGACCACGCAACATTCCGCCAGTACTCCTCCACGATGGGACGCTGGCTGAGCCCTGATCCCTACACCGGAAGCTACGACTTCACCAATCCCCAGAGTTTCAATCGGTATAGCTATGTGGGGAATAGGCCATTGAGTTTTGCAGACCCACTTGGATTGATTATGGGTGGCAGTGAGACTTTTGACTGTGCTGACCCAATAGATTTTGACTGTGGAGGTGGATTCGGAGGTATTGCCGTTGGGGGTGGCGCTGCTGGAGGTGGGGCTGGCGGAGACGGCACACCAGTGAATGCTGGGGATCCATTCACCATAACCGGACCGGGGGCGATTGCCATAACTGGGTTTCCCATAGAGCTTATCTCGAGCCCGGCCTGGGGGCCATACTCGTTTCTGCAGGGACATGGTGGAGGAACAGGAATAGCCCCAAACAACAATAAACCTCCAAAGACTGCTTTTTCAGGATCGCTCTCGTTCCCAATAGCTCCCGGCATAACCGGCTCAGTACCTGTCGCTATTACGAATAACGCAGCATGCGTGGGACTTGGTGCTGGATTTGGCTCTCCTGGGTGGGGTGTTAACGGAGGTATTGTCCACACAACCGCGAATAACATTGTTGATGTATTAGAGGGTGCGAGCGTGTCATTTGCAGCGCAATCAGGATTTTTGGGTGTCCAATGGTCTCACAACAATTCGGGAATTGCTGTTGGTAATAGCATCGGGACGCCGGGAATCAGCCTGACAGTTTCATACTCGGTCTGCTTTTAGCAGCAGTTCTACACGGAGAATGTTATGCATAAATTCGCAATGTTTCTGCCCCTTTCGCTTTTTGCAATCGTAGCTTTCATCGGCGCGTTTTTCCCGAGGGTGCTTCCGAATATGACTAATCGATGGTATTCAATCATTGGCATGAAAACGAGGATCAATGAAGCCGATTACTCTAAGTTGGGGACGCGTGGCGCGAGTTTTGTCCTATTTGTATTTGTAGTTGGATGGATGATCAAAGAGAGCCTCTCAAAGTAGCTTGTCAGCCTCGCCCCCAATAACTTCCAGCGAATGCCGCTTCCCGGAAACCATCTGAATTGCACTACGAGCACTGGGGTTAGCTTTCCTGCTCCGCCAGGATTCAGCGTCAGCAACATAGCCGCAAATGGAGCAGCGAACGGGCTGTCAGGCGCGGGAGCTGCGGTGGGGCAAGGCGGCTATTACGACTTTCAGCGATTCCAGGTTGGCTCCGTCACTCAGTTCTTCAAGGGATACACGCCGGTAGCCAATGTCGCGGTAGGAGCCTACGTTCAAGGGACGGGAGCGCCGCAGTGGATGGCGAGCTTGATCTCGAACACGTATGCGTTCTTCAACTCCAACAATGGGGCCACTGCCCAACAGGCACAGTTCAGAAACCTGGGCTTCTCTCTGGCTGCTGGAAAGGGGACGTACTCATGTCAACCATCGATACCCTAGACCGCTCATCGGGCAGTTCCGTGAAGCCCCTAGACCTCACGTTCATAGTCGCGAATGTGCTCGGAATCGTCCACTATCTTCGGCTTGCATCTCGCGGCTGGAGGATACCGCAGGAGCACGGTGCGGTTCCTGTCTCAGGGGAGCCCTTCGTGTGGGCCTTAGCCCTGCCGGTCTTAGGTGTGTTCCTTCTGGCCGATCTAGTATGGGGCGGCTTGCTCTTACGTCGCAGGGAGCAGAAGAAGGGTCTGTGGTGGTTCATCGTCGGTGGACTGTGGCTGATCGCCATAGTCGTTGACTTCGCGCATCACTGAGTTCCACAGCCAACGGGCCGTCTCTTCGGGGGCGGCCTTGCTGCATCTGTGACGGTGCCAGTATCCCCTCAGCTCTCAATATCCCGCCCCGATCCAGCATCGTCAAGAGCACGCTGCTAAAGCAGCGGGAATAGGCATGACACGTCACCCCAGAATGGGAGCTGCACAGTAACCTGTGGTTGCTGTGCGGGAACTTGTTGAAACGGCGGCTCATAGACAAAAACGTTTATGTCGGCGTTGGCCCGTCTCCGGCCCCGCTGCCCGCTGCTGAGCAACGCAGGGCGAGCGTGTTGCCTCTCCCTGAAAAATCTCTCTGGCGGTGTTCGATGAAGCCGCCGCTGCGCACAAAATCCGTGGCCCCAAATAACGGAATCGATATCCCCAGCTATATGCAAGCGCAGCCCACCTGCGTTATGATTTCCACAACGAGAATAAATCTCATAAGATATTGATTCTAAAGGGCGTAGCGCAGCCTGGTAGCGCACCTGCTTCGGGAGCAGGGGGTCGGAGGTTCGAATCCTCTCGCCCCGACCATCCTTTAAATCAATGACTTAGAGTGGCATCTTGCCTGCCCGAAATGCCGAAGCAGGGGGCACTACCTCTCTGTCGTCTCCGGCACAAAAGCTTCTCCTAAATCTCCTCGATCAGTCCCCTTCAGATCGACCACATGCAACGAAACGCGAGTTGTTCCCTCCGGCACGTTCGTCGTGGAGTTTAGCTTTAGCGGCTCAAGCGGATTCAAGTCCGAAATCTTCGTGACACCAAGCGCTTCCCCACCTCGACCGTAAAAGTGCGCTATCAGAGTCCCTGGATAAAAAACGCCAAACTCGCCCGTAAGCAATAACCCGTTTGGAGCCGCTTTGACCTCGAATGGTATCTCGACAGTTCCCGCATACTTCACAGCTTTCAGTTCGTCGGTGCTGCGAGTTGGATACCACTCTGTATCCATCGCGTATGTCTCTCCTGGAGCAAGTTCAACAATAGGACTGTTTACCTCAGCCTCCATATAGTGAATCTGCTGTGGAGGTGGAGCCGTAAATCCATTGCTGCTCGGGCGATTGCGCTGGCCGGTTGTAAAAAAAATCATCGTGGCCTTATCCGGATAGTTGGCCCCAGACTGATAGCGAATCCGTTCCACCATGGCGTACCGGCTTGTCGTATCCGCCACGGCGATCCATCCTCCGGGAGAATCGATCCAGACCTCGCCCCCACTGTTCAATGGATGAACTTTAAATATGCCTTCTTTAATCATGTAGGCCGATTCGCTACCCATGCCGGTGCGGATGTGAAAGCCATTGAGGTAATCGCTCTTGGGATTCGCAAGAGTGAGCCCCCAGATCCCCGCATTAACCTTCGTGGTGTCTTCCGCAGAGGCCGTGTTGTACTGCGAAACGGATTGCTGAGACCAGCTTCTCGGATACCCGCTCATATTCTTCATGACCGAGTGAAATGAGATCACCGGAGAGCTCTCCTCTATACTGATATCCCGGATGTACTGCAACCCCGTAAATGGATCAGTAGGACCTGTGAGCCTTACAGCGCAAATAGCATTCTTAGAAAGAACTTCATAGATATACGGTGCATCGTCTAAAAGAGATCCTCCGGCACCGGGCCAATGTTGCTCATCCTTTGAGCCCTCCGGCATAGGCCAGACCTTATCTCCACCATAGTTGTACCAACGGTGATGAACCTCATCCGGTGGAAAATACTTTCCCTTCAGTTCATCATTGACGAACAGAAAATCATGTCCGCCAAAATTCACTTGCATCAATCGTCCACCAAGTTGAGGAACGATCGTAAGTTCAACCCAGGAGTTAGATAGCCTCTCAGCCTTCCACCCAAAGTAATCCACAGACTTTACGGAGCAGTGCTCACTTGCCTGCGCTGCACGACTAGTGCCGGGGACTAACCCCAGGCTAATCGCTAAAACGCTGCCCAGACTATGCTTGATCAACCGATAGATAATCCGCACAATAACATCCTCTCTATATCTCAATAATCTGTATTGGCTGTAGCGCATCATCTCCAGATTCGGAAGGGACACACTACAGCCAAACGATTTTTATGTCGCCTAGAAGCGGTACTTCGCAGCGAACTGATATACGCGCGGATTGACGGCAGCAGTCACAGATCCGAATGACGAACTGTTGATGTTGCCGCTGGGGTTACTGAATTGGGCGTGATTGAAGGCGTTGAAGGCCTCAGCCCTAAGTTGAACAACGTGGTTTTCACTCAGATGGATATCTCTCAAAAGCCCCAGATCGGTACTGTTGAGACCCGGCCCATGGAAAAACCGTCGATGAGAATTTCCATAGACGCCTAATTGCTCCTTAGCGAAGGCCGCGGTATTGAAATACTTATGTCCTCGCCGCGGATTATGATCCCCCTGAATGCTGATTCCTGTATAGTTCGGCAAGTCCGCGCCTGTCCCGGTAAGAGAGAAATCATCCGTCTCCGACAAGGTGATTGGAAGACCCGATGCAAAGCGCGTAATTCCTGAAAGAGACCATCCACCTACAACCGCCTTCGCCCAACGCCTGTCTCCAACAAATCGATCGAATGGAAGATGAACGTTGTAGCTTCCGACGAAGTTATGTGTCACATCGAACTTAGAAAGTCCGTAACTCGCGCTTGGCTTATAGGGGTAGGTTGGCTCCGTCATTGCCGAAGAGTTATCGAAAGAACGACTGAAGGTATAGGCAAACAACACATCCCACATACGACTCGTGTGTTTTACATTGGCCTGGAACGAATTGTAGTTGGCAGTTCCACTCGTCATAAGGTAGGGATTGCTTCCAAATGCAATCCCAAGGGTCGGCCGAGTTCCCTGGACCACTGTGCCGTTCTTCAAAGTGTATAGGCTGGTTTCGAGATTAGGTCCGCATTTGGTTTGCCCTGGCGCAAGAACGTCCTCTGTGAGTGAGAGGCATAGCGCAGGATCACCGGGATTCGCCTCAACCGAATTCGCTAGATGACGCCCAACGCTTCCCACGTAATTCAGCGTCAGCACCGTTGTTGGTCCCATCTCCTGTTGAACACCAAAGAAGTAATTCTGGTTGTAAGGAACGGTATTCGTTACAGCCACCGCATCACTCGAGCTGATGGGAAGATAGCTGTCCCATGGAATATTATTGTCGGGATTCGAAGGTGACACGTTGGTTGGCGGAAAGGTAAATGGAAATTTCTGCAGCTGGATATTTTGCGTGGCTCGATCGACATAGGGCCTCTCTGCCATGACTGGAACGGGAGACTCATAGTACAGACCATACGGAGCATCTCCAATCTCCACAAATCCCGATTGATCCTGGAAATTGGTATAGAACACACCGTATCCTCCGCGAATGCTCACCTTCCCCTTCAGCATCGAAGGAACATAAGAGAACCCAAATCGCGGCGCAAACTTATTCCATTTAATTGGAGCAAGTGTTCTTGGAACTCCAGGATCCCCTGGAAAGACCCAGCCCTTCGGGGCACCTGGAAAAACAATTGACTGCTGCCCCGGAATAATTGTCTCGATCTTGTTCTGCGTGTCATACCAGGGAGTGCTGACTTCGTAGCGAAGACCATAATTCAAAGTCAAATTGGACATCGCTCGCCAGGAGTCTTCAACATATCCGCCTGCATACTGACTACGAGAGTCCAGAAGCTGGGGTGTCGCCTGTACAAAATCATTGGCGGCTCCCAACAGAAAGTCAGCTGTGTCTATGCCCGTTTCGTTTCCTCCGGAGTAACTAAACTGACCATTGACAGCATAAAAATTGCGTCCATTGATTTGGTCATAGTGATAGTTCACACCATACTGAATCGTATGAGTCTTGATAACCATCATGTAGTTATCCAGCCACTGAAAGCTGTTATTGACTCTTATATTGGTTGAGTTTGGAGTACCGAATGTGAAGTTGGTGAATGCAGTATTTGGAACACCTTTTAGAGCCGGATTAACCACATCAACTCCTCCAGTAGGTCCCCATGGTGTTACAAACCCCAGATCTGAAAGAGATGGTCCCGAGCTAAGAGGATTATTGCTATGTAAGGCGCTACGCATATAGGTAAAGCGAAAGGTGTTGACCGAACTGTTCTTGAGAATGGTGGTCAAACCGACATTTGCCATCTGCGCTCGACCAGAGGTTGCTCCGGCAAACCCTGGAACGGTTCCTCCAGCATAGGGATTGACCACAGTGTCATCATCCAGAAAGTAATAACCAAAGAGAGATCCATATCTCGTGTTCCCATCAACACGAATTGCCCCTTTATAGTCGGTAAGAGACGATGGATTGGACGAAGTAGAGAAATACGGCTGTCCGTCGTGTGTCGTGTTTGGAGCTGGAATGTACTTCGCCAGAGGAGCCGCTGTCGGCGACCACGCTGCCTTTGGAATCTGAGCGTTCGGAAAGACACACTGTGCCGTAGAGTGACAGCCCGGTGCATAGTAAGGCTCTCCCGGTGTCACAGCATAACCAAGACGATTCGTTAGTACGTTTGCCCATCCTGTTCCTGCCACCGTACCAGTCATATCCGATGCCTGATCGGAAAGATCTCCATTCAGGTTGGCAGCTGTCGGAACCTGAAAATTCTGAGTAACTCCCTGAGTCTGCTTCGTACCCTGGAAATCACCAAAGAAAAAAGCCTTATCTCGCTTGATCGGCCCGCCAAACAATCCACCAAAGATATTCTGATTGAATGCGCCCCGAGTAGGCGAGAAATAATTTCTCGCGTTCAGCACCGTGTTTCGGAAAAATTCAAACGCCTCCCCATGATACTGATTAGCCCCTGACTTCGTTACAACGTTGACTTGCCCGCCGCTATAGTTGCCGTACTCGGCATCGAAGTTGCTCGTAATAATGCGAAATTCCGATATCGAATCCAGCGTAGGGATGATAGCGGCGCCATTCTGATAACCGTCGTTGACGTTGCCGCCATTGATCATGAAGCCATTGGCCGACTCGCGCCCTCCATTGACGGACTGGTTACCGGGATTCAGGTTACCCGAAGTCGACGCCTTTGTGCCTTCACTTGTAGCTGTATAGGGGGAGACACCGGGCTGCAGAGAGAGCAGGTCAGTGTAGGACCTTCCATTCAAAGGGACAGCGACCATCTTCTGGCTTTCAATAACTTCACCCAACTGCGTGTTCTGTGTCTCAATCTGTACCTGGTCGCTTGTAACTTGTTCCGTTTCGTTAACGCTTCCCACCCTCAGAGTAATGTCGTTTCGGATGGACGAGTTAGCGTCAACTTTGACGTTAGTTATCCTTTGAGTTTGAAACCCTCCCAGGGTTGCGGTAACGGTGTAGGAACCAACATCGAGCGCTGAAAAACTGTAATAACCTTTGCTGTCTGTTTTGACTTTGAAGGTAATTCCCGTCGCTTCGTTGACCGCGGTTACTTCTACGCCAGGAACAACTGCTCCGGAAGGGTCGGTCACTGTTCCCGACACGATGCCTGTAATTGCCGCGAATGCGCTGGAAGCCGAAAATAGAAATAAAAACACCACCGCTAACGCGGTGAGTCGAATGCGATTCATAGAATCTCCCGTATAGCTTCAATGTGTAGATGGAACGCAGGACAAGCTATTCAAAACACAAGAAAAAGCAAGACATCACAGAGAAAGAAGTCTTCAAAGCCGGCTTCACCTCTAAGTGGGCTGCGCTTCGGCCGAATAAGCTTTTTGTAAAATTTGACGCGAGATTAGCAAAGCGTCCACACGTCGTCTACAGACATCTGTCCTACACATAGAAAACGCAGGGTTCCGGGCGCTGACGTTAGAAACACTCACAGAGAAATACACTGCGCGCTGCACCTTGAAAAATAATTGAGCTCGTAGGACATTACGCCTATACTTTCTTTTCTTAAGTGATGTTCAATCGTCAGCACAACAGATTAGAAAAATAACTGAGGGAATTTATTCGAGGTTCTAGTCAGGCTGCTCGCTTGCTTTCTGAACTTCTTTCCTCTGTGCTGTTTTGCGCTTTACCTCAAAAGAACAAACTCAGATTTCCGATGCAGGAAGTCTTTGAGATAGCAGGAATCCACCTGCCATTTCATTTGCATTCGCGCATTTTAATCGAATGCAGTCCTAACATCTGATTCGCGGCTCACGTAACGCTATATCTTTCTCCAGAAGCAACTGGCCTTATGTTTTCTGTAGCTCAATAGGTGAGGGAGTTCCGACAACATGTCGTTCCGCAGTCTCTGTTTCAGTACTTTTCTTGCTGCTTGCCTGACAACGATTCCATACGCAGGGGCACAATTTAATTCAGCTCCCGCAGCGGGGTCACCAACTCCCAACGCCGCTGGCGGTTTCGTTCGCGACTCTCGCAAACACCCCCACGAACCTTCTCGCGATAACGCTTTTTCCATGACGATCAACAAGTATGGAATTGCGGCAACTCTTCAGACTTTGGCCTCGCAGGCCAGCGCCTCGATCCTTGCGAAAGGAGGCAACGCAGTCGATGCGGCGATTGCAGCGAACGCTGCAGTTGGTGTGATCGAGCCCATGATGAATGGCATCGGCGGCGATCTGTTTGCCATCGTGTGGGATCCAAAAGAAAAGAAGATCTACGCTCTAAATGCCAGTGGATGGTCTCCCAAGGCGGAGACCATTGATGCGATGAAAGCCAAAGGCGTGACTAAGTTGAGCGGAAGCAGCATCTACTCCGTCACAGTCCCCGGCGCGGTCGCCGGGTGGGAAGCTCTTCACAAAAAATTTGGGAAGTTACCGCTTTCTGTCGATCTGGCTCCTGCTATTGCATTAGCTCAAAATGGCTTCCCCGTTACCGAGACCGACTCGGCAAACTGGAACCAATACGGCATGCCCTTCAGAGATCGGCCAGCCTTTGCTTCGGTCTTTCTTCCCAATGGCACTTATCCCAAGATAGGGCAGATGTTTCGTAATCCCGACATCGCCAATAGCCTTCGTCTAATCGGTCAGAAGGGCGCGGATGCCTTTTATCGCGGACCGATCTCTGATGCCATTGTGAAAATTTCAGACGAAAATAACGGGTTCATGACTAAGTCCGACCTTGCAGACTATAAGCCGGAGTGGGTTGAACCTGTCTATACGACTTATCATAGATGGCGTGTCTTCGAGACTCCTCCGAATACGCAAGGCATAGCTGCTCTCTCAATGCTGAATGTGATGGAGTTATACCCGCTACGCGACTGGGGCCATGATTCAGCAAAGACCCTTCACGTTGAAATGGAAGCCAAGGCTCTGGCTTACTCTGATATGTTGCACTATGTTGGAGATCCCCGCGTTGAGGACATACCAACTAAGAAACTTATCTCTAAAGAGTTAGCTAAAGAGCGCGCGAAGGGAATTACCGACAGAGCAAACTGCAACGTGCTTCCTTCAGACCGCAAGGAACAGTTAGACAAGTTACAGAGCGATACTACTTATCTGGCCACGGTCGACCGCGACGGCATGGTGGTCTCTCTTATTCAATCGAATGCGGGAAACTTTGGTGCCGGTCTCGTTCCGGAGCATACCGGCTTCGTTCTGCAGAATCGTGGAAGCGGCTTCTATATGCAGCCGGGTCAGCCGAACTCTCTTGCAGGACATAAGCGCCCTCTACACACGATTATTCCGGCCATGATGCAAAAGGATGAGGTCACAATTGCCTTTGGAATCATGTCCGGCTTCAATCAGGCGCAGGCACACGCGCAGTTTGTGGCGAATGTCGTCGATTTCGATATGAACATCCAGGCAGCAATGGATGCAGCCCGCTTCAATAAAGGCAACTCTGGATGCACCGTAAATATCGAGGATGGCTACCCAAGAGAAGTCTTCGAACAACTGGCATCACAAGGGCATCAGGTAAATGTCGTACCACGCTATTCGCTGGTAATGGGACGCGGCAACGTCACTATGCATGATGCGACGCTTGGCGTGAACTTCGGAGCTTCTGATCCCCGTGCTGATGGACAAGCCGTGCCGGAACAGCCTCCCTACTAGCGGCACAGCATCTCTAATAGGTCTGTCGCGGGCGCTTCTGCTCATAGTGCCCCGCTTTTTTAGTGCTTCATATCTCTAAGGAGAACTGTATGCTTCGCATTTCCCGCGCTGTTGTTGCTCTCTCCCTGACCATATTTGGACCAGTTTTCCTGGCTGCGCAGACAATTACCAGCAGTGTCACCGGAACCATCACCGATCCTGTCGGTGCCGTCGTTGCCGGAGCGCAGATCACAGTTACAAACGTCGAGACCAATGTCGAGACCACCGCACGTTCCAATGAAACTGGCGTCTACAGCATTCGCTTTCTACAGGTAGGAAGATACGTTCTCACTGTTGAAGCGTCTGGCTTCGCCCAACAAAAATCGAATCCGTTCACGCTCGAAGCTGGTCAGATTGCAAAACTAGACAGCCGGCTCTCACTTCAAGGCTCAAAGACTTCTATGGATGTAAGTTCGGAATTAGTACCTCTTCTGAACACGGAAAATGCGCAGCTGGCCACAACTTTGGACAAGAACGCCATCGATGCGGTCCCCATGGTGGGCCGTAATTTCGTGCAGTTGACACTCTTTGTCCCTGGAGCTGTAAGTACTACGCCCGCTGGTTTTGCCGGTAACGCTGCTATCGGCGTGGGCGGACAACAGGTCTCTGTGAATGGAAACCGCGAGCAGTCTAACAACTACCTGCTTGATGGCATTGAAATCAATGAAACTCTGAATAACGGCGTAGGTTATAACCCGAGCCCCGATGCCCTCGACCAGGTACAGGTTGTTTCAGCAAATGCGCAGGCTGAATATGGAAACGTAAACGGCGGTGCAGTGGTTGCTCTAACGAAGAGTGGCACGAATAACTGGCATGGCAGCGCCTTCTACTTTCTTTCCGACGGCCTGCTCGACGCCAACACATGGGCCAACAAACATAATACAAAGATCACGCCCAGGCAGCCTTATACCCAGCCAATCTTTGGAGGCACACTAGGCGGACCGATCATCAAGGACAAACTCTTCTTCTTTATCGACTACACGGGCGGTCGGTATCACCAGGGAGGTATCGGAACCGCGACAGTCGCAACAGCGAGAATGCGTCGAGGCGATTTCTCTGAGCTATTGAATCCTTCTATTATGTGTGCGCCCGGCCAATCATGTACTTCAAAAAACCTCATTCAGCTCTATGATTCCTCGTCGCTGCCCTACACACCCTACGCCGGAAACCTGAATGTTCCGATCCTTAATCCTGTGGCGCGCTACCTCTATGCCCATCCGGAACTCTACCCTCTGCCTAACCAGGATCCACAAGCAGGAACTCCCGCGACAGGAAACTATGCCGCTCCTACAAAGAGTCGGCGTCAGAACGATCAGGGAGATATCAAAATTGACTGGAAGGTGACGAGTAAAGACAACCTCTCAGTTCGTTACTCTCAGAGCGAAAATATCGCAACCACGACTCCGGTTCTGGCAATTACTTTTCCAGTCTCTCCCAAGACACCTGTAAAAGGTATTGCAATCAATGAAATACATACTTTCAATTCATCCTTGGTCAACGAGCTGCGAATTGGCTTTACTCGAGTACACATGCTGGGAGGACTTACAACGGATACAACAGGTGTCTTTGGCATGTCCGGTAACTCCATCGTCGGCATCGGAGCCCCTCAGACATTGAACGGTTTCTCTGGGCAGGTCTTTGCTCCTCCCAGCACAACCGGCCTTACCACGCCTAATGGAAGAGAATATTCAACCTTCGGCAATGCTGGAACTGCCACAAACTATGCGGACAATACATTTACCTACGCCGATAATCTGACTTATCTTCACGGCCGCCACACCTTCAAATTTGGGGCACAGTTTATCCGCTATCAGCAGAACAGTTTGTACCCAGGAAATGACGGATTGCTTGGCCAGTTTGTCTATACCGGTAACTACACGTCCAATCCCAATAGTGGTCTTTCCAACAACACGCAGGGCTACTCTATCGCCGACTTCAACCTCGACCGCGTTGCCTATGCAGGTACCGGCAATGCAAGTGGGCCGCTCGGGCCTACCGGCCAGAGACAGTGGCGCAATGCATATTTTGCGCAGGACGATTGGAAGATAACACCCACCTTTACCGCCAACCTCGGCATCCGCTATGAATACGATCAGCCAATGTATGAGGTCAACAACAAGCAAGCCAATATCAATATGGCTACAGGCCAGCTTGTCTATGCCGGCGTTAACGGTGTAAGTCGCGCCACCGTAAACCCATACTATGCCAGCTTCATGCCTCGTATCGGATTCGCATACTCCGTTACGCCTCGCATGGTTGTTAGAGGAGGCTATGGCATCCAGAACTACATGGAAGGAACTGGAGCTAACCGACGCATCACCATCAATCCTCCATTTCAAACGCCTTACTTCGCTCAGGGATCCGCGCCCAGCATAAGCGGTTCAGGACAGTATTTCCGTGTTGAAGATGGCTTCAGCAACCCTGCTTCCCCGACCACATCTTTATCTCTCAATGCATGGGCGATGAATATCCGGCCTGCCTTCATCTCGGAGTACAGCTTGACTACCGAGTATCAGTTCAGTAACTCGACCTCACTGACAATCGGCTATGTAGGCGAAGCAGGCCAGCATCTGGTCAATCATGGCTCAGCAAATCAGTTACGTCAGCCTTGCGTAATCAACGGGACGGTACAATCCAATCCCAACAGTACTGCTTGTGCAAACGCTAATCCTGCGCCCTACAAAGCCCTGGTAGGTCAGGCCGGGTCCATTGTCATCACCACCTCGGATGCCATGATGAACTATAACGCTCTGCAACTCACTTTGCGGCAGCGTACCTGGCATGGTCTGGAAGGCACGCTGAACTACTCTTACGCCCGCGCCATGACGAATGCGGTAGGTTTTTACGGCTCAACCGGCATCGCGAATGCAAACAACTATAACCAGGACTATTACAACAACCACGCTGAATATGGCCCAACGAGCCAGGACGTCCGGCACAACGTAAATGGTGTCCTTAGTTATGAGCTCCCTGTAGGCCGTGGACGCATGTTCGGAGGCGACATGAATCGAGCAATCGATGAGTTCATCGGCGGTTGGAAGATTGGATTTACAGCCGTGGCCTACAGTGGCTTCCCCGTCACAATCAACAACAGCGTGAATAATGCATACACCAATAACAAGATCCAGCGTGCCAACCACTATCGCGCATTGAAGATCAACAGCCGGAGTCTGAACGCATGGTTCGGTAACGACCCATCAACCGTCTCATGCACCGCGCGTGGTGTGGATAATGGAACCTGCGCCTATGGCTCCCCTGCAGATGGAAAATATGGCACCGGGGCCGTAGGCTCAGAGCGCGCCCCCGGCTATCAGCAGTACGATGCCACCGCATCCAAGGACTTCACCATCTGGCATGAGCAGAAGATCGGATTCCGCGTGGATGCCTCGAACGTCTTCAATCTCACTTCTCTAAGCAACCCTGACAATACAGCCCAGAGCTCTACCTTCGGCCGCATCACTGCCGTTCGGTCGGGTCCACGTCGTCTGCAGCTTTCAGTTAAGTATCACTTCTAACCTGGAGAAGTTAAAGCTCCTGAAGGAGGATAATGGAATCTCGAAATCTAACTTCTGTCTCTAACTTTATTGAACCGATCTTCGAGGAACTATCTTGAATCGCCTTCTTTCAACGTACGCAGTCTTGCTTATGACTGTGGCTCTGCCCTCCAGCCGAGCTCAAACATCGACGACCACGGCCGATACTGCAGCCGGAGCACGCACCTTTTCAACCAATTGCTCCGGCTGCCATGGGGCCGATGGTCGTGGGGGAGAGCGTGCACCCAACATTGCAACAGCTCGCAACATTATTGCTTTGTCAGACGAGGACCTGGAGTCCATCGTTAAGAAAGGCGTACCCGGCACGGGTATGCCTTCGTTCTCATACCTCGGCGATCAGGGCGCGAAGGACGTCGTCGCTCACCTGCGGGTTCTACAAGGCAGAAACGCCACCACTAAGGCCACAGGAGACGCCACTGCAGGGCATACGCTCTTCTTTGGTCGTGCAGAGTGCTCGCAATGTCACATGGTGAAAGGCGAAGGTGGATATATGGCCTCCGACCTCACAGATTATGCTGCGGGCCTTACGCAGGATGCCATCCTCCTCGCCATAACGAAACCCGATGCCGTCTTGGCACCGACCTCTGCTGTAGTCGACCTCACCCTGCCGGACGGACAACACCTAACAGGGATGGCGCGCGCCGAAGATAACTTCCACATCACAGTGCAAACGAACGATGGCCGCTGGCATACCTTTGATAAATCGAAGCTGACAAATATACAGCGAACCGGCCACTCAACCCATCCCCGGGACTACGATACTCGTCTCTCAGCTAAAGAACTGGATGATGTTGTGAGCTATCTTGTAGTCTCGTCAGCAAACGCACCGGCCAAGCCTGCCCGACGGAGGAACCATTGAGACGTCTTCTCTATGCTGCGCTTCTCCTGACAGTCTCTCTCGAAGCCCAGCAAAGAATGCCTGCACAAGCCTTCGAACTGAAGGCAGAGGACCCTTCCTTTTGGAAGCTGTTCGACCACAACGCGAAGCTGAACACCATGGGAAAAGATTTCGGCTTCACCGAAGGCCCCGTGTGGGAGTCTTCAGGATCTCTGCTCGTAAGTGATGAACAGAAGAACTGGATCTATCGTCTGTTTCCAGATGGCCACCGCGACGAAATAATCCAGTTCGGCGACCCCGACGGCAATACCTTCGATCGCGAACACCGACTCCTTGTAACCGCCAGTGTATTGCGTGCTATTGTCCGGCTCTCGCCCGATATGAAGAGTTACGATGTGCTCGCCGATCACTATAACGGCCAACGACTTAACAGCCCTAACGATGTGACCCTCGGTCCCGATGGCGCCATCTACTTCACCGATCCGACTCTTGACCTCGTCAAGGGAGAGAAGCAGGAGACGCCGTTCCAGGGCGTATATCGTCTTGACGCAAAGGGAAATGTCACCCTGCTGACGAAGGATCTCGACCAGCCTAACGGCCTCGCCTTCTCTCCCGATGGCAGGTTTCTATATATAGATGACACGGCCCAGAAAAACATCCGTCGTTATCGTTTTCATAACGGCACCCTAAGTGAAGGCATGATCTTTGCGGATGAAAACGTCCCCGGAAAACGCGGTGTGCCTGATGGAATGAAGACGGATAAAAAAGGGAATCTCTACGTCACAGGCCCTGGTGGCGTGTGGGTATGGAGCCCCTCCGGCAAGCACCTGGGCACAGTTCTACTTCCTCACCAACCTGCAAACTTAACCTGGGGTGGTCGAAAGAACTCCACACTTTTTCTGACCGCTGGTCACTTCGTCTACACACTTGAAACGAAGGCCCGAGGACATCTCTCTTATCCAACGAAAGCGACACGCCCGTGAATGCTACCTTGAAGCAACTGATGCTTCTACTCTGCATCGCATCTCCACTTATCTCGCAGACGAAATCGCATCCGCCTGTGCAGAACTCCCACACCGGTCTCGTCGACGTCACCACCGACGACCTGATGAAGCGCTCTATCCACGAAGATTGGCCATCCTACAACGGCGACTACACAGGACGCCGCTACAGCAGCCTCGTTCAGATAACTCCCGCCAACGCACATAATCTCAGCCCGCAGTGGGTCTTCCATAGTCGTAATCCTGGCGTACTGGAACTCACTCCTGTAGTCGTGGCAGGCGTTATGTTCGTCACCGGATCGAACGATGCATATGCCTTGGACGCCACCACCGGCAAAACCTTGTGGCATCACGAACGACCCGTTACACAAGGCCTGATCGACGATGCTTCAGGGCACATCAATCGTGGCGTGGCTGTGCTGGGCAAACGCATCTATATGGAGACGGATAACGCTCATCTGCTCTGTCTCGATGCGCGAAGCGGCAACCTTATCTGGGATGTCCCCTATGCCTTCGACAACCGTAACTATGGCGCAACCAGCGCTCCTGTTGCCGTAAAAGACAAGATCTTAGTCGGCACCTCCGGCGGAGACGATGGTGTCCGTGGCTTCGTCGCCGCCTTCGACGCAAATACCGGCAAGGAAGTGTGGCGATTCTGGACCATTCCTGAGCCGGGCCAACCAGGCTCAGAGACCTGGCCTACCAGCGGAAAATATAAGGACGCGTGGAAGAACGGCGGCGGAACCACATGGATGCCCGGTTCCTACGATCCAGAGTTGAACCTCCTCTATTGGACCACCAGTAACCCGTCTCCGGACTTCGATGGCTCTGTACGTCTGGGCGACAACCTCTACACCAGCAGCGTACTCGCTCTCGATCCCGACACAGGCAAACTGAAGTGGCACTTTCAGTTCACCCCCCACGACCTTAACGACTACGACGCCACTGAAACGCCTGTGCTAGTCGATGCCACATATCAGGGCTCCCCTCGCAAGCTCCTGATCCAGGCAAATCGCAACGGTTTCCTTTACATCCTCGACCGCACAAACGGAAAGTATCTCGCATCGAAACAATTCGCGCAGAAGCAAAACTGGGCCAAAGGCATCGACAGCAATGGCCGCCCAATCCGAACGGATCTGGTTCCCACAACCGAGGGCACACGCATGTGTCCCAGCTATGGCGGCGGCACTAACTGGTACTCCCCCACGTATAGCGAAACAACGCACCTCTTCTATTTTATGACGCTCGACGACTGTTCTGTCTTCAAAGTTAAGACTGAGGACTTCGAAGAAGGCCGCGCGTATTACTCCACCGGCGCATCGCACATGCCGACCGAAAACCCAAAGAAGTATCTGATGGCCTTCGATCCCTTCAAGGACAAGTTCGCATGGATCAATCCGCAGGTAGGTGTGGCACACTCTGCCGGCGGCGTCATGTCGACGGCGTCGGGTCTGGTAGCGTTCGGAGACGATGCGGAAGAGTTTGAAGTCATCGATGGACATACCGGCCATCCCCTTTACCACTTCAACGTAGGTCAGTCGTTGCACGCCTCACCTATGAGCTATGCGGTCAATGGAAGGCAATACTTTGCCATCGCGGCCGGAAGCGATCTCTTCACCTTCGCTCTGCCGCAATAATCCCGGCATAAGAGATGGGCTATCCCTTCGGTCGATAGCTCATCTTTCCGTCTTCATCATTTCTTCGCAGATTTATTACGCAAGCGGTACTATGCTTGCACAAGGATGTCGGCCCCACTCCAACCCGCCTCCGAGCCATTCGTCCTCTCCGGTTCGGTTCATGTTCTGCTCCAGTTCGATGTCTCCGAAGAGATTCGCCTCGATCGCCTCCGCGAGCTTCTCAGCGCTCCTACGCTTCGTCAGCCCGCGCTCAAACATCCCGCTCCTGGCTACGTCCGTTATGAACGCCCTCCTGTTGTCGAGCCTACCGAGCCCCTCGTCCTCGACACAGGCGAGCGCCTCTTGGGTGAGATCAAGTACTACGACTATGGAGTCGTCAGCGTCATCCTTCAGCTTCCCTTCTCCGGCTCCTGGGAGACTCTCATCTCTCTTACCAGTCGCTGGGCCTGGGAGATCGACTTCGCCGCGCATGCATCGAGAATCGTTCGCCAACGTCTTCAGACCGCTCCATCCTCTCTCATAAAACCGTACGAAGAGTGGCTCTCCGAGGACTATCTCATTGTTCAGGTCCGCCACATCACCGGCTCGCCTGAGGCTGCCCACCTCATCGCTGCTCACGGCTCTCGCATCGCTCAGGTCGTGCGCGGAGATACTCTTCCTCTCTCCACCCACGAGTGCAACGAGGTTCTTCAGTCAAGCATCTCCTACTACCCCACTGACCTCGCCGTCATCGGCTGGAACACCGCGTTCCTCTACGACACACCCGCCGGAGCAGAAGCCGCCATCCAGCTTCTCGAATATGCCAACTCGCAGCTTCTGGAGTTCCGGCACTACGACGACCTTCTCACTCGAGTCCTCGATACCGCCTACGACTCCTTCGAGCAGCGCTCCGGCCTCTTCACTCGCTGGCGCTGGGCCAATTATGCTAACCGTCTCCACACCGTCCTGCTCGAGGTTATGGAGCTCACCGAGCGCGCCGACAACGCCATCAAGTTTCTCAGCGACATGTTCGCAGCTCGCCTCTATCGCCTTGCCGCCACCAAAGTTGGAGTGCCCGATTACAAGAATCTGGTCAATCAGAAGATCAACACCGCTGAGGATCTTTATCGCTTCATGATCGACCAGTTCAACCAGAGCCGAGCCTTCTTTCTCGAGTCCGCCGTCGTCATCATCCTCGTCGTGGAGCTCATCTATCTCTTCCGCGGCAAAGGTTTCTAGAAGTTCAGATAGATCGGATTCCCAAGTACCAGCAATCTTCCATCCGCGCTGCGTATATTGACACGAAGCCAGTGCCTCTTATCGTCGGCCGTCTCTTCAAACTCCCGAGACTCTGTTGCATTCGAGACATCACCGAGCGGCTTCACGACACCATCTCTAACCAGTTCGATCCTTGAACCTGCAAGATGAGAGATCGTCAAGACAAAATGTACCTTGTCTCCCGCCAAAACCTTCATCACATCACCCATCTCTGCTCTCTGCGAACCCGTCGCAGCAGTGAACTCAATAGCGCGATCGCGTGATCCCTCAACATCCACAAACACATGGCCAGCGCGAACACCATCTAGAATTGCGCGCTCCGACAGGTTCGCCGCATGCACCACCGTTGTCGGCCTCCCTATCGCCGACTCATGCTCCGGCTCATAGGATGCGTTGTGATTATCGCTTCCCCCCACTGCTGTCACACGAAATCCATCGTTCAATCGCTTCTGCCAGAATGGAATCCCTGACAACGTCCCATCCGCATTTCCTCCATTGATCGCCTCGATCACATGCACACGGCTAAAGTCCGTATCCTTCACCGACCATCCGCATCCCATGCAGGCCGCACCCGTCGGAAGCCCCGGATGATTGATCGAGATCAGTGCGTGCTTCTTCTCCACCTCATCCAGCAGATCGTTGAATGTAGGAACATATTTACTCGTCAGCCGGAAGTCGATGAACTCCGTCGTGCCAAACACATTCGCATGTCCATCGAACGTCGTAATCTCACGCCCCGGAATCAACAGCATCTTGTCGAAGTAGGGAGCAAGCTCGCGCATTGCATCGAAGTGCGACATCGTGTTGTGATCTGTAATCGCAATAAAATCCAGGCCCCGCGCTGCCGCAGCCTCTACCGTCTTATACAAAGGACAAGGCACCTTCTTCCCCGCCTCGCTCGTGCAGCTTCCGTCACTATGCGCGTCGTGCATGTGCAGATCGCCTCGAAACCATCCAGGCCCCGCACGCACCGGCTCCGGAACCGCAGCCGCTCCCATCGTCGAAGCTCCCAGCGTCTCACCCGCGCGATTAAAGTAGACGTTCGCCACATACTCCGACTGGACACCCGCGCCGATACTCGGCACACCAAGAATCAGCTTCCATACTCCCGGCCTTATCGCTCCAGGAAGATACGACGGTGTCGCATCCGTCTCCGACACCGTAAACGAGCTCTTGTTCCCTCCGCTCCATCCACGAAATCGCTCATTGTCGAACAGACCAAGATCAACCGTGGTTCGCTTTTCATGACCTGTATAGCTGAACTCCACGCTCACTCGCACCACGTCCGGCGGCACCGTAAACGGAACCTCGACATAAGTCTCTCGATTAACTTCTGTGATGGTGCCCTTCAACACCAGATCTGGCTTCCGCTCCTGCGCCGAGCAGCAAGCAACCAGCATCCCCAAAAACAAAGCCCAGACCGCCGCCATCCTGTTGCCAGAACGAAGATCCACCTGCTCCTCCGCAACCGTTCGCTCACCATCATCGAACAAAGGCTGGGTCTCGGCAAACTCCTCAGTTCGTGGACGCAGGCTTCTGTTCCGCGGACATCTGTCCTTTGCGGATCTCCTCACCCAGTAGGATTGCCTCAGCAATCTCGAGCATCGACTTCCTGCGCTGTCTGCTCTCGCGCTGCATCATCCGGTACGCCTCTTCCTCTCCCACACGCATATCTCGCTGGAGAATCCCCTTCGCCCGCTCGACTGCCTTGCGAGCCTCCAGCCTTCCTGCAAGCTGTGCGTTCTCGTTCTCCAGACGAGCCCGTTCAACCTCGGCTCCCACCAGATAACCGATCGTCGACAGCAAACGCACCTCGTTCGTCGTGTGCTGATAAGACAGCCGATGCTGCAGATTGATAACTCCAACCACCTTGCTCGCGCATAGAATCGGCGTCGATAACATCGCCTCAAAGCGATCCTCAGGCAGGTTCTTGAAGAGCTTGAAACGCGGATCTTCCGATGCATTCGAAGCCAGAACGACAGGCTCACGATGCTCGGCCACCCATCCCGTAATTCCCTGTCCCACCTTGATGCCCAGGTGATCGATCACATCCGCATGCGGATTCTTCGAAGCCCTCAGCACCAGCTTCTCTCCCTCCAGCACGTAGATAAAACATGAGTCGCACGGTATAACCGTTGTCACAAAATCCACAATCTGGCCCAGCACTTTGTGGAACGAATCTGCAGCAGCGATGCGGCTCGTAATCTCATGCAGAAAGTCGATGGGAGCCATCGCTGGCGCTCCCTCACCCGGAGCCGTCGTCGTCGAAGCCGCAGGTACCGTCGCTCGTGAAACAGAAGCACGAAGCCCCGATTGACGCGCACTCATGCTGCGTGTGCGATTGCTCTTCTTCTCTTCAACCAGTCGGCCTGCAAGCTGTGCCGCCTCGTTGACCAGAAAACCCATCTTCGGATGCGACGGCTCAAAATCCGGAGTGATCCCATGCTCTGCTAGCTCCTCTGTAGTCGTCGGTCCAATCGACGCCACCACCAGCGATCTCAACCCGGTTCGCAATTCGTCAGCCGATTCCATCTGCGACGCCACCTGAAACAGATGAACCACCTGTGCCGCCGTCGTGAACAGAACGACATCCACACTTCCACTGATTATGCCCAGCACAGCCTCGCGCAGTGGACGAATATCTTCAGGCAAGGCCCACTGATAGACGGGAACCTTGGTAATCTCTCCAGCCTTCTCGTTCAAGGCCTCCAGCAACTCCGGATTCGACGTGCCATACTCCTGCACGGCGACACGAAATCCGGTCAGCGCCTCTCCAAACTCAGATGAGATCGAAGCCAGCATCTCGCGCCATGTATTCGGCTCAGGAGCCACAACCGTAATCGGAACCACCAGCTCCTTTAAAACCGCCACCGGCTTCGGCCCGCGCGCTGCAATCCGCACCTTCCGCAGCGAGGTCAAAACGTCCTCTCTCTTTCCCACCGCCTCGGCTATGTTCATCAGCGCCCGCACGCCCACACCAGTCAGAAAGATCACCAGATCGAAGTCTCCGGCGATGAGCCTGTCAATAAACTCCAGCGCCAGCCGGTTCGATTCCAAGGGAACCTCACGCATCGCCGGAACGACAAACGGCTCGCCTCCGTAAGTACGGATCAGCTTCACCATCTCGTTCGAGCGCCTCGACTCCAGCGAGAGAATCCTCAATCCATCAAAGTTTGCAGGTGCCATTACTAACTCCCGGGAGCCACAAAAAGCGGCGGTTGGCATTATCACGAGGTAAAAATTGGCTTAAGCACAGGTCTATTGCTCACCATTTTACAAAGAGCTAACAAATCGGCCAGCGCGATCTTGCCTCTTTGCCGAAACAGTCAGGAAAATGATCACGTCATACGCCAATATATAGCCCTTCAGCAAATACTCCGAAAGCACACACCGAGGCGCAGTCCAATAAGCTCCTATGCTCGTTGCTGAATAGAGTCTACTTTGCGGCCACCGGCTCCTCTCCCGGAACCACTCCCTCCGTCGCAGCTAACGGCTTCGACCGCAGCAACGAGCTCATCCCTTCATCCAGAACATCGCCGGCCTTCACACTATCGAACAGATGCAGGAAGCGCGCAATCAGCCCCGTCCATCCCGTCTGATGGCTGGCCCCAATACCGGCGCCATTGTCTCCGTGGAAGTACTCATAAAACAAAATGTAATCCTTCCAGTGCGGATCGGTCTGAAACTTCTCCGTATCGCCAAAGACCGGTCTTCTCTCCGTCTCATCCACACGAAAGATATTCGCCAGCCGGTTCCCAATCTCCTGCGCCACCTCGAAGAGATTCTTCTCCACCCCAGAGCCCGTCGGACATTCCACCTTGAACGAATCGCCGTAGTACTGAAACAGCAGCAGCAGCGCACGAATCAGCAGCGCATTCACCGGCATCCACACCGGACCGCGCCAATTGGAATTTCCACCGAATAATCTCGTCGTCGATTCAGCCGGCTCGTACTGCACCGTATATCGCGTGCCCTGCAGGTCGAAGACATATGGACTGTTCAGGTGCTCGCGAGAGATCGATCGGATTCCATGTGGCCCCAGGAACTGCCCCTCATCCAGCATCCTTTCCAGAACCCTCTTTATATTCTCTCGATTCAGCACAGACAGCATCAGCCTGCCGTACTCCCCCGGAACCTCCGGATCGTGCAGATTGCAAGCCAGCTCTGGTCTTCTCTCGAAGAAGTTCTTCACTCGCTCCATCAACCGCGGATATTTCTGAACCAGCTCCGGCGGCAAAATCGAGACCGCCGCCAACGGCAGCAGCCCCACCATCGACTTCAATTTCAGCCTGCAGCTGGACTCGTCCGGCATATACAACACATCGTAGAAAAAGCCGTCCTGAGAATCCCACAGCTCGTTCGTGCTGTCTCCCTGCGGGTCCATCGCTCCGGCAATCCACAGGAAGTGCTCGAGGAACTTCACCGCCACATCTTCATAACTCTCGTCCTGCGACGCCAGCTCCAGGGCAATGCTCAACATGCTCTGCGAAAACATCGCCATCCAAGCTGTTCCATCGGCCTGTTCCAGATAACCGCCATCCGGCAGCGGCGCGCTCCGATCGAAGACGCCGATATTATCCAGCCCCAGGAACCCTCCCTCGAAGATGTTGTGTCCCGAGCGATCCTTCCGGTTCACCCACCAAGTAAAGTTCAGCAGCAGCTTGCGGAAGCAGCTCTTCAAAAACTCGAGATCGCCTTTACCTTCATTCAGGCTCTTCTCTGTCAGGTACACATACAAAACCGCCCACGCATGCACCGGAGGATTCACATCGCCGAAGTTCCACTCATATGCCGGAAGCTGTCCATTCGGATGCAGGTACGCTTCACTGACCATCAACTCCAGCTGGTCCTTCGCGAAGTCCACATCCACCATCGCCAGAGCCACCGTGTGAAACGCCAGATCCCACGCCGCATACCACGGATACTCCCACTTATCCGGCATCGAGATCACGTCAGCATTCAGCATATGAAACCATGGAGCGTTCCGTATCTCCAACCTGCGTCCCGCCCTCGTCGGGCTGTATCCGTGCTCGCGAAGCCACAGATCGAGATCGAAGTAATAAAACTGCTTCGACCAGAGCATCCCAGCCAGCGCCTGACGAATGATCGTCTGATCCCCCGACTCGCACGTCGGCGGACACACTGCTTTATAAAACTCATCCGCCTCTAAAAGTCTCTCCGCAAACACTCCCTCAAACCCTGCTCCAAATGCAGCGACCATCTTCTCGCTGCGCGAAAGCCTCAGCCGAATCACAGCCTCACCGCCGGCCGCAACATTCATCGCATAAAGCGCCGCGGCCTTGGTTCCGATGCGATTCGGATTCACTGCCTCCTTCATACCTTCGATCACATACTCATGAAAGGCGTCCTTCACAAATGGAGTCGAGTTCACCGCCCCGGACAGCCGCTTCTCGTTCGACTCGTTCTCCGTAAACAGAAGCTCCGCGGCTCCCTCGCAATGCAGAAAGTATTCCCCAAGCCTCTCGTGCCGCGACGCGATAACCTCTCCGCCCACCGCGCTCAGACTCGGCTTCGGATAATCCTTCCCCTGCCACCACGTATTGCGAAACCACAGTGTCGGCAGCAGATGCAGAGTCGCATCCTCTTTCCCGCGATTCGCCGCCGTAATCTTGATCAGCACCTCATCCGCATCGGCCTTCGCATACTCGACAAACACGTCGAAGTACTTGTCCTCATCGAAGATCTTCGTATCGATCAGCTCATACTCATGCTCGAGCTTCGTCCTCTTCGCATTCGTCTGCACCAGATCGTCGTAGGGAAACTCCTCCTGCGGATACTTGTACAGATACTTCATGTACGAGTGCGTCGGCGTCGAGTCCAGATAGAAGTAGTACTCCTTCACATCCTCGCCGTGATTCCCCTCCGAGTTCGTCAGCCCGAAGAGCCGCTCCTTCAGAATCGCGTCCTTCCCGTTCCACATCGCCAGCGCGAAGCACAGGTGCTGATGGTCGTCCGAGATCCCCGCAATCCCATCCTCGCCCCACTTATATGCTTTCGATCGCGCCTGATCGTGAGTGAAGTAGTTCCACGCATCTCCATTCGGCGAGTAATCCTCGCGCACCGTCCCCCACTGACGCTCGCTCAGGTAAGGCCCCCACAGCTTCCATGCCTTAACCCCGCTCTTCGCCTCCTGCAGACGAACCTGTTCCACGCCGGCCATACCTCACCTCATCGAACGCGTTGAGTCCCAAAAGCTGATACTTACAGACACTAGGACCGTCACACCCAACCGTCAACTGCCACCAGTCTCGACCCGGCGTTATCTTCGAAAATTAACCGCTCCCTCATCTGCTCGCCCTTACTACTCTCATCCGGCAAACCGCGTACAATCGCATCCGACGGCACTGCACCAAGAGAGGTCCCCGTGATCGATACCCCCATACTCCTTTTCATCGTCATCATCGTTCTCTACTTCATCAGCTCCATCAAGATCCTCAAGGAGTACGAACGCGGCGTCATCTTCCGTCTCGGCCGCATCTCGCCCGCGAAAGGACCAGGCGTAATCCTCGTCTTCCGCCCCCTCGACCAGATCGTCCGCGTCTCCCTCCGTCAGGAGGCCATGGAAGTTCCCGCACAGGACATCATCACCCGCGACAACGTCACCCTCAAGGTCAACGCCGTCATCACCCTTCGCGTCGTCGACCCCACCAAGGCCGTCATCGAGGTCGCCAACTACATCTACCAGACCAGCCAGTTCTCCCAGACCACACTCCGCTCCGTCCTCGGCGAAGTCGACCTCGACGAGCTCCTCGCCCACCGCGACCGCCTCAACCAGCGCATCCAGAGCATCATCGACGGCCACACCGCTCCCTTCGGCGTCAAAGTCGTCTCCGTCGAGGTCAAGCAGGTCGACATGCCCGAAACGATGCTCCGCGCCATGGCCAAACAGGCCGAAGCCGAGCGGGAACGTCGCGCCAAAATCATCCACGCCGAGGGCGAATTCAACGCCGCCCAGAAGCTCGTCGACGCCGCCGCACTCATGGCAACCCAGCCCATGACCCTGCAACTCCGTTATCTCCAGACCCTTACCGAGATAGGTGTCGAGAAGAATACGACCATCGTTTTTCCGCTTCCCATGGAGCTGATGACGCTGTTGAATAAAACAGTCCAGACCGTGGACGCCGTGAAGAATCCTCCCATAAAGGATCCTTTCGCGCAGCCCTACGGATCCGGCGCTCCCCCGGCTGCTGCAGCACCAACGCCTGTGAGATCCGCGCCGGCCGAACCCATAGAGTAGGAGTCCTCACGACGGCTCCTGCGTTAAGAAGGACCGACCGTGAAGACCCGATATATCGAAGACGACGACCTCGACACAGCCAGCGACCGCGAGTTCTCGCTCAGCCCCTCCACCCTGCTCGGCATCTTCTTTCTTCTCGCGCTCATCTGCGCCATCTTCTTCGGCTTCGGCTACAGCATGGGCAAGCGTTCCGCAGTCCCGGCTGCGGCGGCAGCCGCCACCACCGACGATTCGGACTCCTCTCCCCTCAAAGCCACCGGCGACAGCAAACCGGCTCCCGGCCTGGCCAACCAGTCAGCCAATCTGACCCCAGCCGATGCTGCCGCTCAGACCGAAAAATTTGACGAGCCTGCGGCCCCTGCAAAAACCGCCGTCGTCGCCGACACCACACCTGCACCGGCTCCGCAGCCCCGTCTCCAGCACGCCGTAGCGAAGCCCTCTGCTCCCGCAGTCGCCACTCCGCAGCTGACTCCCGCAGTCGCCGTCAAAGCTCCTGCCCCAACGCATCCCGCAGCTGCCGCACCCGCCAGCCCACCCGCACTGGTCCAGATCGCCGCCGTCTCCCACCAGGAAGACGCCGACATCCTCGTCAGCGCTCTCAAGCGCAAGGGCTACACCGTGGCCGTCCGCCACGAGCCGCAGGACAAGCTCCTCCACATCCAGCTAGGCCCCTTCCCCACCCGCAAGGACGCCGACACCATGCGCCAGCGCCTCATCGCCGACGGCTACAACGCCATCGTCAAATAAGCCTCACCGACAACCGCTAAACCTCGCAACTGTCATTCTCCGCTTGGCAGGGGAAGAATCCCTGTATTTCATCCATACCGCCACAAATGCCACTCCTCACAGAAGTGTCATCCATCCTTAGCGGAGCAACCAACGGGAGCACAGTCGAAGGATCTGCGGTCTGCTTATACAGCCACAACCTCCCTCCTCCGCCGCTCCTTTTTGAACGCTGCCCCACACACCTATTCCAGCGGCTTCATCTCATCCGGCAACGCCTCTGCGATCTCCGTCCTCACAGCGCGCAGCAGGTCTTCCCGCGTCTGGAAATCCGCAGGCTCGATCGGAGGAAGCAGACGTACCCTGGCCACCCCAGGAGTAATCGCCGCGCTGCCCTTCTGCATCATCTTCTCCGTCCCCGAGACCACCACCGGAACCACCGGAGCCTGAGTCTCCATCGCCAGAAAGAAGGGCCCTTTTTTGAAGGCTGAAAGATGTCCGTCCTTCGACCGTGTGCCTTCCGGGAAAACCAGAATGTTCAGCCCGGACCGCAGCGCCTGCCCCGCCGCCTGCACACTGGCCTGTGCGCTCTCCCGCTTTCCACCTCGTTCTACCGGAACGAACTGTCCCATCCGCATCGCCCGCCCCAGAATCGGAATGCTCATCAGCTCCTTCTTCAGCAACACGGAGCTACGCCCCGGAAGCACCGGAAGCACCACCGGAGGGTCGAGATTCGAAACGTGGTTGCACATGAAGATGCAGGGTCTCCCCGCCGGGACATTCTCCAGTCCCGTCACTTCAATCCGGATCCCCGCCGCCCTGACGCCCGCATTGGCGATCCACATAGCGATCCGGTACAACCGGTCGACGTTGCCCACCAGCAGCGAATAGGGTATCCCGATAACACCTGCAGGGACCCCAAGAGTCAGATACACAAACAAAAGCTTCAAAGTAGCAAACATGCCACTTGGCAGGATACCGCACCGAGCTACTGGAAACCGCTGTCAACTCCAGATGCAATATAAATAATTGAAAATAAAAGAAATAAACATCGCCGATTCACCAGGGGCAACTTGCTAGACTTTTAACAAGAGATCTCAATCAGCCAGAGAAGCCGTCATTCTGAGGCGTAGCCGAAGAATCCCTGTATTTCGCATTTTGTGCCCATAAGGACACGGGCTAACCACAGCCCAATCAAGACTTTACAAATAAAGCACTATATTTCAATACTTTACAAGCCAAACACCGCGCATAGTATTGAAAAAGGATACTTTACCCGATACAAGGGGGGAGGGGGAGCCTAGGCAAACCGCTCCGCCAGCCGACCGGCGACTGCCGCCTCCGTAATCGCACGGGGCAGCTTCTGGTAGATTCCACCGAAGCCGCCGTTGGAAAGAATCGCGACCACATCTCCGCTCCGAACCTCAGGCACCAGCGCAGCAACAATCGCGTCTGCATCCTGGTACATAACAGCCGGAACACCCCGCTCCACCAGTCCACGAACCACATGCTCCGGCTCCAGCCTCTCCGCCATCGGAATATTCTCCGACTTGAAGACACCGGCCAGCACGACACGATCCGCCAGCGCAAGGCTCTCGATCAGGTCCTTCTCAAAGACATTCCTGCGCAGGGTATTGGATCGGGGCTCAAGCACCGCAATCAATCGCTGATCGGGATGAATCGCCCGCAGCGCTCGTAACGTCTCGCGAATCGCCGTGGGATGATGCGCGAAATCGTCGATGATGGTCACACCCTCTGCGACGGCCTTTACCTCGAGCCTTCGCTTTACGCTGTGGAAGGTTCGCAGCGCCTCGACGATCGCATCGACCGGAACTCCCTGCCCTGCGGCCATGGCCGCGGCGGCAGTCGCATTCAATGCATTATGTTCCCCGGCCATCGGCAGGGACAGGTCCGCCAGCTTCTCTCCAGCGCGCCAGAGCGTCCACCGCGTCACCGGTCCATCGTGACGCAGATCGGAGATTCGCCAGTATGACTCTTCCTGAAACCCATAGCGCTCCACCGCGCAAAACGCCTTCGCCACACACTCGCTGACATTCTCGCTGGCGTCATAAGCGACGATGCGGCCACGACGAGGAACCAGGTTCACGAACCGCTTGAAGGCAGTCTTGACCGCTGCAAGGTCGGCATAGATATCCGCGTGATCGAACTCGACATGGGTGAGGATTGCGGCATCCGGAAAGTAGTGAAGAAACTTGGGCCCCTTATCGAAGAACGCCGTATCGTACTCGTCGCCCTCAAGAATAAAAGGCATAGTCGGACGCACCATAAAGCTGGTGCCGAAGTTCTCCGCAACGCCGCCGATCAAAAAAGAAGGAGCAAGCCTGGGATTGCGGGCAGAACCTGTCTCATAGATCCACGCCAGCATGCTTGTCGTCGTCGTCTTACCGTGCGTTCCGGCGACAACCAGAGGCTCACGGCTCGCAAGAAACTCATCGTGCAGTATCGATGCCATCGAGCAGAACGGAATCCGCTCGTCCATCACACGCTCGAGCTCCACATTGCCGCGCGAGATCGCGTTGCCGACGATCACAAGGTCAGGTCTGCGGTCCAGGTTGCGTTCGGCATAGGGCTCATGCACCGTAATGCCCAGCTCTCGCAACAGATCGCTCATCGGCGGATAAGCAGCCGCGTCTGAGCCTGTTACCTCGTGCCCCTGCTGCTTCAGCATTCCGGCGAGCGAAGCCATCGCCGTGCCGCAGATTCCAATTAAATAGATATGCTTATGCATCTTGCCAAAGAAAGACTAACCCGAAACAGCAGGCTCAAGAAAGGTCAATCGCGGATTCACAACATCTGTCAGGTCAAGTCTTGCAGAGACACCCAAAGGCAGCGTCCTGTTCGCTCCGTTCACATGACCGCATCGCAGCCCTATCGCAACCGGGCCGGAGAATCCGCGTAAGCCGTGCAGGATCGCGCGTTCCAGCAAATCCTGCTCCTCTTCCCCAACGCACTGCCCCATATCGCCGAAGACGATGCCGCGAACATCTTCCAGCCTCCCCGAATAGCGAAGATGCAACAACATGCGATCCCACTGATAGGGTTTTGTCCCAATATCCTCAAGAAAGAGCACGCTCCCCGTAAGCCGGGGGGCGAACGGCGTCCCCAGCCCCGCGGCCAGAATGGAGATGCATCCTCCCAGCAGATTGCCTTCACCCTCTCCAGGCTGCAGTACACGCAGACCATCTTCCGCTCCGAGCGACCATTCGCTGACGCCTTCGAAGGTGTTGCGCCAGCTCACAAGATCGACGCCGCCATCTCGAGCAAAATCGGCAGCGACCATCGGCGCGTAGAAGCTGGTCAGATTGGCCTCATTCTGAAACCAGCTATGCAGCGAGGTGTGATCGCTGTATCCAATAAATGCCTTCGGATTCGACCGAATCAGATCCGCATCCAGATACGGCAGTAGTTCAGCCGAACCCCATCCACCCCGTGTGCAAAGAATTCCGTCAACCGAGGCGTCCGCAAAGGCCGCGTGCAGGTCCTCAAGCCGCTGAGACAACGTGCCCGCATAGTAAAGCGGACCTCCTCCCAGCGCGTATTTACCGAGCCTCACCCGATATCCCGCCGCCTCCAGTTCAGCCAGACCGCGCTCCACCAGTTCCCGCTTAGGAGTGCTGGCCGGAGAAATTACAGCCAGCGTCGCTCCCGGGCGCAGTGCAGGCGGCTTCGTGAACGCTCGGTTTCGTGAGTTCACAGGGCGGCGACCTCACCCCGGCAGATAATCTCCGCAGGCCCCGTCAATCGCATTACCTCGTCGTTAGCAAGCCAGACTGTCTGCTGCGCACCGCCCTCAGCCACGGCCTTCAGCTCACGATTCACACCTCGCAGAGCCATGGCAGCTGCGGAAGAGGCACACGTCCCTGTCCCCGATGAAGTCGTCGGTCCACAACCGCGCTCGAAGATACGAAATTCAATCTCGCTCTCCGAGAGAACCTTCACAAACTCCACGTTCGTCCCATGCGGAAACAGGGGACTTACGCTGATCAGCCCACCGAGGGCCTGCCACGTAAAACCGTGCGCCCCAAAATCATTGGAGTCGACAAAGATCACAAAGTGAGGATTGCCCACGTTCACCATAGCCCCGGAGACCGTGCCAACGCCGGGAAGCTCAATCAAACGCAGCATGACGCGTGGAACTCCCATCTCGCTCTCGATCAGGTAAAACGGGTCGGAATCTTCGATTACGCGACATTTTCTCGGTCCGCCGTGCGTTCCAAGCACGACTTCCTTTATGCCTTCGGAGCTCGCAAGCCACGCAGCCACGCAGCGCGTCCCGTTTCCCGAGAGCTCCGCCTCACTTCCATCGGCATTGAATAGCCGCAGGAAAAACTCGCCGTCCGGCCTGCGCTCCAGAAACTCGATGCCATCGGCTCCGACGCTGGTGTTCCGGCTGCACAGCTTTCGCGCCAGCTCAACGTGCTGGCGCCTGGCAAGCGCCTCCTCAAGGATCAAAAAATCGTTACCGCATGCATGGGCTTTTACGAAGGGAATCATCACTACTTTATTCTTCCTCAGAATCGAGGAAGACTACAACCTGATCGTTAGTGCCGCTCGCCTGAAGCTGGTGAAGCAGCTGTGCATGACGCCTTCGATTGGTGGTCACTGCAAACGTCATCCGCTCCAACCCTTCCACATGGTCGCGCTCCAGGATGTTAAGTCGTATCTCCATACGATCCAGTACGCTCAGCACCTCTACATACATCTTTTTCCGATCGGTTCCTCGAACCTCGTAAAGCATTGTGAAGTGCTTCCATCCGGTCTTCGACTCAAGATAGCCGATAAGACCAAGTGCAATCAGAGTGATCGCCGTCGCCAACACCGCTTCGATATATAGACCCGCACCACAGGCCATTCCTATTGAGGCAATCACAAAGACGGTCGCCGCGCTCGTCAGCCCGACCACGCGTGCGCGGGTGTGCAGGATGATTCCGGCTCCGAGAAATCCGATTCCCTGCACGATGTTGGAGGCCACACGCCCTTTGTCGGGATTGCCATCGCCGGCAAGCACCGCCGAAAGCATCGTGAAGAAGGCGCATCCCAGGCACAGCAGAAGGTTAGTCCGCAGCCCCGAAGCCTTATGCCTCCACTCGCGTTCCAGACCGATCAGACCGCCCAGCAGACAGGCCGTCAACAGCCGTGTCGCCGTTCCGGTCGAAAGCAGCTCCTGATCGATCTGACTGAAATGAAACTGAGGAACAAGCATTGAGGTCTGCGAGAGATAGTAGCATCTCTCCCCTCAGCCTAACTTCCTCAAAAGTGAGAAGACTTATAGACCCTCGCGCAGGATTGCCCCGTCGTGCACAGGACTGCCAGCTCAGTCAGCCCTTCGGAATGAGCCGCCACCGCTGCGGTAACCGGATCGCCCTCGATGGCAATGACATAAGCTGCATGTTCTGCGGGAGATGCCAACGCAGCCTTCCAGGTATCGTAGTCGGTCTCGCTCAGGGTCTGTTTCAGCGGTATGCCCGCGCGCTGCAGTGCGCCGACATGGTCGGAGTTGTACATCAGAATCGGCACACCTGCCGGAAAAGTCTTCAGCTCATTCGCAATGGCCTGTTCGAACGCGACACGGGTAACCGAGTTCGTCATGGCCTCCTTGAGCACCAGCGGAACCCGATACATCATCGCAATCGTGTTGATCGCGACCAACAACATAGCAACAGGATGCATCAGCCGCACCAGAAGAGGCTGCGCCGTCGACCAGCGCTGTTGCAGCCATCCGGCAAGCACACCGGCGAAGATAGCGAATGCGGGCAGCATCTCCATTCCGTAGCGCGAGTTGTAGTACGAGTGCGGCCACAGAGGAGGAATGAAGATAGGAACCGATCCGAATGCGATGGAATAGATATAGAACGGCAGCGGAATCCAAAGCAGAAGCGAAATCGGATCAAGTCTGCGGCGTACTGCAATCACAACTCCCGCTACCGCCATCGCCGCAACAAGGAAGCCGGTCTCCCATGCAGATGCATCGAGCTGCGCCGTCCGCAGATAGAGCACCGCTGCCCAAAAAGGATTATGCCAGCCCGGATAATGATGCGAGCCCGAAGGAGTCGTGCGTCTCTCAATCGCTGCAGCGGAATAGGGTCCGCGCATGAAGTCCAGAGGATCGTGGAAGAAGTGCTGGTTATAAGCAAGCCACGCAATTGGTCCTGCGACCGTCAGAATCGTAAAGATGGCGAAGGCTACCGTGACGCGTGGTCGAACTTTCTCCGCGCGGAAGAGCTTCCACGCCACCACGCACCAGACAGCCGCGCCGAAGATCCAACCGTCGTACCGTGTAAAGACTGCTGCGAGAATCAGCAGCCCCAGACCGATCAATCGACCGTTGACAGCCGCAACACGTGCCGCGCCGATGGCCGCGACGCACTCCATCGCAAGCAACGTCGTCCAGATCACGATGGCGAGAAACAGCGGCTCGGTCATCGCGGTCGTTGAAAGATACAGAAGGTTTGGATTCAGCGCATAAAAGGCCGTCGCCACCAGAGCCCACTGCGTCGGCATCATGCGCCGGGCCAGCCGGTAGAGTCCGGCAACACTCAACACATAAAACAGCAGCGAAGGCCATGCGCCTGCCAGGCCATTCTGCCACCACTCCATCTTCTGGATGAAGGGAACCATCAACAGATGCGGCAACGGGAGCCACACGCCGCCAAGCTGAATCAATCCGGGATTGCGCGTATCCAGAATGCGCCGCGCAATCCCCAGATGAGCTACCGCATCTCCGTAGAGCAGAAGATAGTCGCGCCCCATGCACAGGATCAGCGCGACAAAGGCGAGGGCCACCGCAGCGATCGCAACAGGCATCGCCTCTTCACGCCTGGCCGGACGTATCTCGAAGCTCAGCGGCGCAGAGCGTTCCTCTTCCCCGCCTCGAAGACTTCGTCTACGCGTTCGCGTACTCAAGATGCGAGATCTCCTTGAACAGCCTGAAACGCTCGTCAATCTCCTCACGCGTGACGTTCTGCAGGCGCTCGGTTCCGAACCGCTCCACAGCGAACGATCCCATCACGCCGCCGTAGAACATCGCTGTGCGAAAGACCGCCGGAGTCAGCTCCGGTTGCGAAGCAAGGTATCCGTAAAATCCTCCGGCAAAGGAGTCGCCTGCGCCGGTCGGGTCGACCACTTCGGCCAACGGAAGCGCCGGAGCACGGAAGGGATGCAACGCGCGAACTCCACTGGGAAACGAGTGCGCTCCGAAAAAGGATGTCGCGCCATACTCACCGTGCTTGACGATCAGCGTCTTCGGTCCCATCTCGAGCACCTTGTTCGCGGCCATCACGAGGTTGCGATCGTTAGCGAGCATGCGAACCTCGCCATCGTTGATCAGCAACACATCGAGTTCACGCAGCACCTTGGCCAGATTCGCCGCGTGGTCGGCAATCCAGTAGTTCATCGTGTCGCCGCACACCATGCGCACATTCGGCATCTGGCTCCGCACACGCGCCTGCAGCACGGGATCGATGTTCGCAAGAAAGAGAAAATCGCTGTCTTTGTAGGACTCAGGAATCTTCGGATCGAAGGTCTGGAACACGTTCAGGTCGGTCCCCAGCGTCTGCGCCTCATTCAGATTACTCACGTACGATCCGGTCCAGTGGAAGCTCAGGCCGTCAGCATGTTCAATGCCACGCGTATCGATTCCACGCCGGGTGAAGATCGCCTCGTGCTCTTCTGTAAAGTCTTTGCCGACGACTCCAATCACGCGGACATCGGTGAAGTAACTCGCAGCCAGAGAAAAGTGCGTCGCAGCACCTCCCAGACAGTTCTCTACCGTGCCACTCGGCGTCTGAATGTTGTCGAACGCTACCGATCCTACGACAAGTATGGACATCAATCCTCTTTCTCAATGAACAAAGCTGGTCTTCTAACGACCTACAGGTATTTGTCGAGCAGCAGCGACAGCTTCTGCCGCGTCTCCGCCGGAATGGTTTTGCGGTCGGTCAGAATCGCATACTTCAATGCATCGCCGCATGCGCACTTCTTCTCCTGCGGCATCGCCGCAACTGCTGCGCGAACCACCTTCTCTGCATTCGACGAGTTCTGATGCATCACGGCGACAATCTGGTCGACGGTCACATCGTCATGTCCTTCGCGCCAGCAATCGTAGTCGGTCACCATGGCCATGGTCGCGTAGCAGATCTCCGCCTCGCGCGCCAGCTTGGCCTCCTGCAGATTCGTCATGCCGATTACGTCGGCGCCCCAGCTGCGATAGAGATTCGACTCTGCGCGGGTGGAGAACTGCGGACCCTCCATGCACACATACGTTCCGCCGCTCTTGCCCACTACACCGACCTCGTCACACGCCTTCTGAAAGGCCGACGAGATGGTCGCGCAAATAGGATCGCCGAAGGCAACATGCGCGACGATACCGTCGCCAAAAAAGGTGGACTTGCGCGCAAAGGTGCGGTCGATGAACTGATCCGGCATTACGAAGTCCGTGGGCTTGTGCTCTTCCTTCAACGAGCCGACAGCCGATACCGAAAGAATGCGCTCCACGCCAAGCATCTTCATCGCGTAGATATTGGCGCGGAAGTTCAGGTCACTGGGAAGGATGCGATGGCCGCGCCCATGCCGTGCCAGAAAAGCAACCTTGCGGCCTTCCAACTCGCCCAGAACGAAAGCATCCGATGGATCGCCGAACGGAGTCGTCACCCTTTCTTCGCGAACACCCGTCAGTCCCGGCATTGCATATAAACCGCTGCCGCCAATGATTCCAATCTCTGCTTTATTCAAAATGCCTGTCTCCTCTAGCCTCATTTTTGCGTGAGATGTCCTTCAGAAGTATATCGCCCGGCCGCGGCACCAGGTTTCATCACGCCATAGGAGCCCAGCAGGTGCACCAGCGATAACGCCGGTTCGCTTCCAGCCTGAGCGATGCGTAATGGACCCTCTGCCTGTACCCCTGCGACGCTGTCCCTCAACTTGCGTGCCAGCG
>Ga0255336_100600_pt1 | contig 48522 bp, 36 predicted proteins | sample MeOH1_35cm_T3_17_FD_189102 | JGI IMG/M metagenome (GOLD analysis project Ga0255336, IMG submission 189102) | Sandy soil microbial communities from University of British Columbia, Vancouver, Canada - MeOH1_35cm_T3_179 | ecosystem: Engineered > Artificial ecosystem > Sand microcosm > Unclassified ... | reverse complement strand
GACGAGGAGGGTGGGCCGCTTGGCAAGAGTGGGATCGAAGCTGGCAAGCTCCTCGGTGATGACCTTGTAGTCTTCCACCGGGTCGGGCCGGGGGCTTCCTTCGGCGGTCATCGCGCCGTCTGAGACGTCGATGATGTGGACGATGACGCTGGTGCGCTCAATGTGCTTGAGGAACTGGATTCCGAGGCCTGCTCCCAGGTGCGCGCCTTCGATGAGTCCGGGGAGGTCGGCGATCACGAAGGACTGCTCATGCGGGGGGTCGCCGACGGAGACGACGCCCAGGTTGGGCTCGATGGTGGTGAAGGCGTAGTTGGCGATCTTGGGCCGGGCAGCGGAGAGTCGCGAGATAAGGGTGGATTTGCCGACGTTGGGGTAGCCGACCAGACCGGCGTCGGCGAGCAGGCGAAGCTCCAGGCGGAGGTGACGCTCCTCGCCGGGGCGGCCGAGCTCGTGTTCGCGCGGAGCCTGGTGGGTGCTGGTGGCGAAGTGCTGGTTACCGCGGCCTCCCCGGCCCCCACGGGCTATGACGACGGTCTCGTTGGGGTGGGTGAAGTCGTGGACGAGCTCACCAGTATCCTGGTCGTAGACGAGGGTTCCCACGGGAACCTTGAGGATAAGGGGTTCCCCGGCGTGGCCGGACATGTTGGAGCCCATTCCGTGCTCGCCGCGCTCCGATTTGTGCTCGGGATTGAAGCGGAAGTGGACGAGGGTGTTGTGGCTGAGGGAGGAGGTCATGAGGATATCGCCTCCGTGGCCTCCGTCGCCGCCGGAGGGGCCTCCACGGGGGACGAACTTTTCGCGCCGGAAGGCCATGCAGCCGTTACCGCCGTCCCCGGCCTTGATCCGTATTTTTGCCTCATCGATAAACATTCATATTCAGTTTACAGGGGCTCATGTAAATTAAGGGCCATACAGCACAGACTGTTTCAGTTGTAGTAAGGCGTATTTCTGACCTCTTCACAGATACGAAGATGCAGAGGGAAAAGAGATGGCCTTTACAGCGTGATCCGGATCGATTCGTTCCTCGATGGTCCGGCCGTACCCTTCCGATAAAGGGCGTTCATCGTGGGATTCGTCACGATGTGCAAGCCTGTTGTCCATCAAAAAACGGGACTGGATGGATCTGGATCGCCTCGGATGGGGCGCGAAAGTTTTTAGTTTTCAGGAGACCTTAAAAATGAATATGAAAAATCTGATGCGATATGCATGGATCGCACTCTTGTGCAGTGGAGCCTGCCTCTCCGCGTATGCGCAGTCGCCGACTCAGGGTGCGATTATGGGCACAGTGACCGATGATTCTGACGCCGCGATCGCGGGCGCCAAGGTTGTGATTCACAACGATGCGACGAACGCCGAGCAGGTCCTGACCACCGATGAGTCCGGCCTCTTCCGGGCACCCCAGCTGAATCCCGGAACCTATACCGTGACCTTTACCCAGCCGGGCTTCTCCGAGCGCCGCGAGTCGGGTGTGATCGTTCAGGTCAGCTCGGTGACGAGCCTGAGCCCGCATCTGAAGACGGGCGATGTGAATACGACGGTAGAAGTTACGGCTGAGGCTCCGGTGCTGAAGTTCGATTCGCCGGATTTTGGTGGTTACCTCAGCAACCAGGAGATCGAGAACATTCCGATCAACAACCGCCGCTGGTCGTCGCTGGCGCTGGTGACGCCGGGCGTGACGAACGATGCCAGCGGCTTCGGTCTGCTTAGCTTCCGTGCGACGAGCGCCATCCTTAATAACGTCCAGATCGACGGTACCGACGACAACCAGGCGTTCTTCGGTGAGGAGCGTGGCCGCACGCGCGCGGGCTACTCGACTTCGCAGGTGGCTGTTCGCGAGTTCCAGGTGCTCACGGGTGTTTACTCGGCTGAGTATGGCCGCGCGGTAGGCGGCGTGGTGAACTCGGTGACCAAGAGCGGCGGCAACCAGCTTCACGGCGAGGTCTACTACTATCGTCGCGACGACTTCCTCTCGTCGATCAATCCGAAGGTCACCTTCCCTTCCTTCAACAATGGCGTGACCACACTGGTGCCCTATCGTCCGAAGGACAAGCGTAACCAATATGGCTTTGGCGTTGGCGGCCCGCTGGTCAAGGACAAGCTCTTCTGGTTCTATGCGTGGGATCAGTTCCGCCGCAACTTCCCCGGTGCGGCTGTAGCGAATAATCCGACCTCGTTCTTTGCTTCGCCAAGCTCTGCGGTGGCGGGTCAGCTTGCGACTGCGCTGGGTGTTAGCTCAGCGGTCGCAACGCAGCGATACAACGCGGCGATCACGGAGCTTGCGACCGATCTCGGCAACGTGCCTCGCTTCGGCAACCAGGACATCAATACTCCCAAGCTCGACTGGCAGATCAACCAGAAGCACCATGCCAGCTTCCTCTATCATCGTCTGCGCTGGGACTCGCCCGGCGGCGTGCAGACGCAGGCTGCGCTTGGTTATGCGCGCGACAGCTTCGGCACGGACTTCGTCAAGCTGGACTATGGTGTCGCCAAGCTGGACTCGCTGCTGAGCGACCACCTGACCAATACCGTTCGCTATATGTATGGCCGCGAGCTGAACTGGGAAGGACAGCAGCCCTACACCGACTACACAAAGAATCATCTGACAGCGGCTAACGGAACTGTTCCCGCGATCACACTGTTTACATCGGTCGGCTTCTACGCCGGTTCGCAGTACTACAGCTATCGCACATCGTATCCGGATGAGCGCAAGTGGCAGATCGGCGATACGGCTTCGTATCTCTACGGCAAGCACAACCTGCGCTTCGGCGTGGACGTGATGCACAGCTATGACGTCTTCGACAACATCTACCAGAGCAACGGATCGTACAGCTACGGATCGATCGCGAACTACATTGCGGACGTTCTGAAGCCTTCAGGCGCCTGCGGCTCCTCGACCGGCTCGACGCCGACGATTGGCGGAGGCAATCTGGGTTGCTACTCGAGCATCAACCAGGGATATGGCCGCTCGAAGTTCGATCTGGCTACGAACGACTACGGCTTCTTCCTGCAGGATGACTGGAAGCTCAGGCCGAATCTGACCCTGAATCTCGGCATTCGCTATGACTACGAGAGCATCCCCGCTCCGTACTCCTTTGCGGCAACGGCTCCGGAGACACTGAATCAGCCTTCGGACAAGAACAATATCTCGCCACGCCTCGGCTTTGCATGGGATCCGTTCGGCGAGGGCAAGACGGTGGTTCGTGGCGGCTTCGGCTTCTACTACGGCCGCAACCCGAACGCTGTGCTGCTGAATACCTTTGTCAACACCGGTTCGCTGGCGGCGCAGGCAGCCTACACCTACTACAACACCACCGGCGTCAAGCTGCCGAATGTGTTGACGACTCCGCCGAACTCGTCGGCTACGCCCAGCATCAACTACCTCGACAAAAATCTGCAGAACCCCTATGCCGAGCAGTTCGACCTGACGATCCAGCAGGATCTCGGCTTCAACAACGTGCTCTCAGTCTCCTACCTTGGTTCGCTGGGACGCGCGTTGCCGAACTTCCTCAACACCAACCTCGATCCGACGAAGACGTATACGCAGACCTACACGGTTACACCGGCGACGAACGGCTCCTGCGGAATCTTGACCTGCGGGACGCAATTCACGAGCAAGGTATACGCCAATCGTCAGGTTGGGACCAGCGGGACGAGTTTCAACACGCTGAATCGATCGTTCAATGCTATTTCGGGTGTCTTCAGCAACATCACCTCCAACTACAACGCGCTGACGGTGGACATCACGAACCGCAACTGGAAGAAGATCAGCTACGACGTGAACTACACCTGGGCGCACGCGCTGGACTACAACGCGACACAGACCACAACGCCAGCGACGAACAACTGGTATGACCCGTATGGAAATCAGCGGGCTAACTACGCGAACTCGTCGCTCAACATCCGCCACCGTGTTGTTGGCTGGGCGATTCTGAACATCCCCGGGCTGCACCGCCAGACGGGACTTGGCTACCTGACGAACAACTGGTCGCTCAAGCCGCTGGTCCAGATGCAGACCGGTCTGCCCTACTCGGTCAGCGTGACCAACACGGGAAGCAACCAGTGCGCTCAGGTGGGCTGCCTGGTTCCGTTCTCCTCCGGTCTCGGTGGAACGGGCGTCACCTACATTCCTCAGATCGGACGCAACACTCTTTATGCTCCGCGTGCGATCGTCGTCGATGCTCGTCTGCAGAAGGACTTCAAAATCTGGGAGAAATACAATCTGCAGTTGATCGCTGAGGGCTTCAACCTGGCCAACCACCAGAACATCACCGGCATGAACACAACTGCATATGCAATTCAGCAGCCTGCAGGCGGACCTCCGAATGCTCTGCAGTGGCAGACCAACTTCGGGACGCCGTCTTCTTCGGGCGTAAACGGCAACTACGCTTACCAGGTGCGCCAGTTCCAGTTTGGCGCTCGCATCATGTTCTAACGATTGAAAACAACCTGACGCAGGGCGGTGGCTTCGGCTGCCGCCCTTTACTTTGTGCTCTTGAAATGAAGTGAAGTCTTTTTATATTTACGGAATTTCGCTAAGCTTCGGACATCTCCTTGATCTTCAGCGATGAACTCCGGTTTGCTTCGGAGTATCTCTGGGCGGAGGAGTAGTCGGTCCGACACGTCTCTTTGCCGTGGTCGCGCTGAGCAGTAACCGACAGACCATAGGCGGAGTAAACATGTTCGATCGCGTGGGGTTCGCTGGACCTCGCACAGCGGGTGTTTCGGCACTCGGGAGTGCACGGTGTGCTGTGTGGTGGGGCGCGCTGATTTTTCTTGTGTTCGCGGCACTGTTGCCGCGTATCGAGGCACAGACGGCTGTTGACGGCGCTGTCCGTGGTGTTGTTCTGGATCAGGCTCGGGCTGCAGTGACGCGCGCGGTGGTTCGCGTCGAGGAGAAAGATCGCGGTCTTCTCTTCGAGACGAGGAGCGATGCGCAGGGAGGCTTTGTTTTTTCTCATGTTCCACCGGGCGACTACGTCGTAACTGCCGCGGCGCAGGGCTTTGCGACCAACACGCTGGAGCGGGTGACGGTTGAGGTCGGAGGAGTGACCGAGCTGAATCTTCTGATGAAGGTCGCCGGAGTGCAGACGAGCGTGACCGTCGGAGACGATGAGGAGAAGAGCAGCGAGGTCGATCTGGAACAGCCCTCGAGTACGGCGGTCTCAAATGTAGTGGGGCCTTCGGAGCTTAACGATCTTCCTGTGAGCGGACGGCGATGGCAGAGCTTTGCGCTGCTTACACCCGCGGCGAATCCGGATGGTCAGGAGGAAGACCTGATCAGCTTTCGCGGGCTTGCGGTGACGCAGAACAGTACGAACATCGATGGAGCTATCGACGACCAGAGCTTTGGCGGAGTCTCTCGCGGGAAGCTGAATCCCAACGACAGCGACAGCGACGATGAGACGGGAATAGAGCCGGGGGGTGCTCGGCGCAATGCAGCTTCGTGGCGAAGGCCGGGAGCAGCTTATACGTTTTCGCAGGAGGCCGTGCGCGAGTTTCGCGTGAGCACGCAGAACTACTCGGCACTTTATGGGCATGGGGCTGGTGGAGCTATCACGACGATCTCGAAGAGCGGAACGAATGAGCTGCATGGGAGCGGCTTCTATACGGCTCGTTCGAGTGCGTGGAGCGCGACGAATCCGTTTTCCATTGCGACGTCTTATCAGGATGGTGTGGTGAGCAGCAGGTATGTGAAACCGCAGGATCTTCGCCAGCAGTTCGGGGGCACGATCGGTGGGGCACTGGTTCGCAACAGGCTCTTCTACTTTTATGCTTTCGATCAGCAGCGACGGGGCTTTCCAGCGATTGGAGCGCCTGACGACCCGAACTTTTATGATCTGACGGCAACTCAGCGGGCGCTTCTGGCAAATCGTGGAGTGACTGCGACGAAGATTAATGCGGCGCTGAATTACCTGAGCGGACTTACGGGAGAGGTGGACCGCAGGGATGACCAGACGATCAACTTCGGCAAGCTGGACTGGCAGCTTACTTCGCGAAATCGTTTGAGCGTGCAGTACAACCGTGCGCGTTCTGCTTCTCCCGCGGGGCTGAGGGGAGCGCCGGTGGTCGACCGTGGCATGGCGAGTCTGGGCAGTGGATTTACGAAGGTAGATGCCAGTGTTGCGCGGTGGAGCTGGGCGGCTTCGGCGCACTTCACTAATGAGGTGCGGTTTGCTCACGGGCGCGACTTTCAGTTCGAAGAGGCACAGAGGCCTCTTCCTCAGGAGCCTGCAATCGGGCCGGATGGTTATGTGCCGGAGATCGCGATCGGGCCTGACGGGCTTACGTTTGGAACGCCTGCTGGAGTTGGTCGCAGGGCTTATCCCGATGAGGGCAGAGAGCAGATTGTGGATACGGCGACGTGGGCGCTCGGACATCATCTTCTGCAGGCGGGTGTGGATGTTAGCTTCATCCGCGATCAGGTAAGTGCGTTGAACAATACGGTTGGAACCTTCTACTACGACAGCGGCACGACGAATGGTCATGCGGGCGGATTGGTGGATTGGATTACGGACTACACCTTCGATGTTCATGCGTATCCGAATGGTGGATGCCCGGCTATCTTCGCTGCGATTCACAACTTCTGCTTCCGGTCTTTCACGCAGAGCTTTGGAGAGCAGAGCGTAGGTTTCCATACGCAGGAGTGGGCCGGATTTGCGCAGGACAACTGGAAGCTGCGGCCGGGGCTGACCATTAACGCCGGGCTGCGCTACGAGTACGATCTGCTGCCGTTGCCGCAGCATCCCAACGCTGCGCTGGATGCGGTCTTCAGTGAACAGGGAGCGACGAGTGTATTCCCGGAGGACAGGAACAACTTTGGACCGCGCGTGGGCGTAGCGTGGGCTCCCTTCGGTTCGCGGCAGGGTGTCATACGCATTGGCTATGGCATCTATTACGGCCGCGTGCCTGGAGCCATGATGCAGAGCGCGCTGGTGAACACGGCGCAGAGCTCCTCGACGACGCACGTAAGGATTACGCCGACTACGATCACGGCTTGTCCGCAGGTTACGAATCAGGGGTTCGGGTATGTGTGTACTTATACGTCTGCTCCACCGGCAGCGATCTCCTCGACGACCTCTGCGACGGTCTTCGGCACACGGTTTCGCACGCCCATGGTGCAGCAGGGGAGCTTCTCCGTAGAGCGTGGCGTAGGCGGCGGTGTGATTGCGAGTGCGAGCTATCTGATGAATATCGATCATCAGCTTACGGGCTCTGTCGATATCAACGTTGCGCCCTCGTCTTCAACGAAGATGTTTCAGATTGAAGGTGGAACGAATGCAGCCGGAGTGCAGGCGGAAGAGATCTTTGCTGTGCCTGTGTACACGGGGCGCAGAAGCGACAACTATGGTCCTGTAACTGCGATGGTCTCCAACATCGGTGCAAGCTACAACGCGCTGACACTCGAAGCGCGTAGACGCAGTCGAAAGGGGCTGGAGTTTCGTGTGGCGTGGACGTGGTCGAAGGCTATCGATCAGGGACAGAGCACAGGGGCTGCTCCAAGAAGCAACTCTCAGTTCGATCCATTTACAGTGCAGTACGACAAGGGCCTGTCGCGATTGAACTTTCCTCACAAGGTTGTGGCAAGTGCGGTGTGGCAGCCAAGATTGCAGACGACGGAGCACTGGCTGTCGCAGGCGGCGAATGGATGGCAGGTCTCGGGCATATTCTATGAGACCAGTGGAAGGCCCTATAGCTATGAGATTTTTGGGGGCACTCGGCTCGAGGGTGGGCGCGAGAGTATCAATGGCTCAGGCGGAGCAGTCTATCTGCCGACCGTGGGACGAAATACGTTGCGTCTGCCGGATACTGCGCGTCTGGATCTGCGATTGGCCCGCGTCGTTCGTGCTGGCGAGCGGCTGCGTGTGCGTGCCACGGTTGAGGCGTTCAATGTGGCAAACCATGTCAGTTATTCCGGGGTGCAGCAAAGGGCATTCCTGGTGGGCACGCCTGCTGCGAATGGCGTGACCCCTCTCATCTTTCAGGATGCCGCGGCAATTGCGCAGGAGGGATTGAACGTGCGTCCATTTGGGGTATACACCGCTTCCGCAACGGATAATTCAAGGGAACGGCAGATTCAGATGGGCTTGCGGCTCGAGTTCTAAAGAGGGATAAAAAGCGCTGAGTGGAGCGGGGAATTTCCACAGCGATTTCACTTAGCGGTACCAGCCAGGGCATATCTCTCTGAAGACAAGCGAGATTGACAAAAGCAGGTTCTTCTTAGGAATCCGCAGCCTTCGACGCATCTAAGACAGTGGGGGAGTGTGCAATGGAGCGGAGAGGTGATGGAAAGAAGGACGCCGTTTGTCTCAGACGAAGTAGAAAAGCGCGGACAGGCAGTTAAGAGATTTCAAGCGTTGTGCGATATGCATCGGGTTCCTTTCGGAGAGGCGGAGAACCTGAGGGCTTTTGTCGCGTGCCTCAAAGAAGATCGTCACCTTGCGATGGATTTCTGGGCGATGGTGGGAGACCTCAGCTCGCGCGAACGAGGAGCGCTCTCCGATGAAGAGATGCTGGGTGTGATCGTAGAGAGCTCGTCCGGCCAGACGGTGACATCGCTTCCGCAAAGTACAAGAGATGCCGTTGAAGAGTTGAAGCAGATGCTTGCGGGGGTGGACATCGCCGCGCCGGTGTTGCCGGATACGATCGACGAGCCGAACGATATGTTGCTCTCGCCAGAGAGGCACCGAGTTCTGCAGGCTCGAAATAGTACGTTGCAGCCCATGGATAACACCGACCTGCATACGACGCAGCGAACGATTGCAGAGGCGCTTCTCCGTCTTGAGCAGACGAGTCGAGAGCTGAGAGAGCAGTTAGCTGCGGTCGAGCGCGTGAAGAATATCAAGTCGCGACAGGTGCAGGCTGCCGATGGGGTTCGTGCGACAGAGAATTCGGAGGTGCCGAAAGAGGCCGCTCCTGAGCTCGTGAACGATACGGTTCAACAGGCTCGGATTGCAGAGGTGAAGGTAGCTGAGCCTGCTCCGGAGATCGAGAAGGTCAACATCGTGCCCGAGGCGAAGGCCGCTATCCCACTGCGGGATGAGCATGAGGTCTTTGCTCCGCGCCCTGTTCACAGCCTCTCTCCACGCGGACTATCTCTTTCGGATGACGGCGACGATGATCCTTCCATCGTGGTGCCGCTTGCCGCTTACAGCGAGTCCACCGGATCTACCGGATCGCGCTTCGGTCTTCGGGCCGCGCTCGTTCTGATTGTGCTGGCACTTGGAGGAGCCGTCTGGTTTGCAGCGAGCCACGGGTATGCTCGCGAGTGGATCAGCCGATATGGGCCTGTGGCGAAGTGGAAGCTGGGGCTGTTTCGTGAGGAGGTGCGCGATCTTTCGAGCAAGGGATCTTCAGCCCCGAAGCCGGAAAAGCCGTCAACACCTGCGCCAGCCAGCGCAAGCGTTCCCGCGTCTGCTCCCGCTGCCGCTGCCGCTGCTTCAGAACCGCCTGCCGCTCCCGTTCCGCAGCCGGCGCAGAAAGCTCCAGTGCCGCAACCGGAGCCGCCGCCAGCTCCGCAAAAAGATGTTCCTGTCGCTGTAGCTCGTTCTGCGCCTGCGGTTCATGAGCAGGCTGAGTTTAGCGAGGTAAATGCGATCAAAGTGTCTCCAGCGACCATGGAGGCGCACCTTGTGGCGTCGCGGGTTCCGGCTTACCCGGAGCTCGCAAAGGCCCGAGGGATTGCGGGGACGGTTGTGATGGAGACGGTCATCTCCGCGTCGGGTGCGGTGGAGCGTGTGCACGTGCTCCACGGAGATCCACATCTGCGCGCAGCTGCAGAGGAGGCGGTGATGAGGTGGCGCTATGAGCCTTACCGGTTGAACGGACAGCCGGTCGAGGTCGCCACGCAGGTGAGCGTCGTCTTTCGTCTGCCAGGTCGATGACGAATTGAATTAAATAAAAGAGAGCTTCCCCTTCGAGGGAGCTCTCTTTTATTTGTAACGATGACAGGACGTTATTTCACGCCGTCACGCAGAAGGGCGACGGCTGACCAAAGCACAGGAGCCTGGCCGTGGAAGTCGCCGGTGCGACGTCTGCGCTGATAGTAGTACTCCAGCGAATCGCGCTTGCCGGTGCCTTCGCAGACCTGCGTGACGTCGAAGTTCTGGTCGACGTAGCCTACTACGGCGATCCACGCCTTGCGCGACGCGGGTCCATAGGTCGCTGCGTCGAGCCAACCGTGCTTGACGCCCATGATCATGCCGAAGGCGAACATGGCGGAGCTTGAGCTCTCAGGCCATGCATCGTCCTTGTCGATCAGTTGCCGCCACATCCCGTCTTTGCCCTGATACTTCAACAGCGAGCTCATCATCAGCTTGTAGCCCTTCATGATGCGAGCGCGGTCGGGGTGGTTCTCAGGCAGCTCGCTGAGCATCTCGGCCATTCCGGCGGAGACCCAGCCGTCGCCGCGTCCCCAGAAGTACTTCACGTCGGGCGCGTGATAGAAGAGGCCGTTCGGCTGCTGCAGCTTGTCGAGGTAAGCGACCATCTCCTTCGAGGCGCGGTCGAGGTACTTCTTGTCTCCGGTGGCGCGATAGGCCTCGAGCTGCAGCATGGTGAGCATGTACATGTCGTCGATCCAGAAGCGGGTCTCGGCGGAGAGGCCATCGGGCTGCGGGTTCTCCCACTGGCGGTCGGCCCACCCTGTTCCTTCGGTCAGGAACTTCTGGTCCTTGGTCTGGCGGGCGATCTCGAGGGGAACGACGCCGAAGATGGAGTCGTCGACGTGGTGGCGAAGGGGGCGATGGTCGGCCTCGGCGCCGCCGGGCATGAGGGGCTCGAACTTCTTGATCAGCTGATCGCGCAGAGCGGTGTCGTGAGTAAGCTCGGCGAACTGAAGAGCACCGTACCAGGTGCAGACCTCGGAGTAGTGGATGGTCTTGGTGTACTGGTGAGGGCTGGGTATGAAGTGATCCGCCAGATGTTTGCCAACCTCCTGCGGACTGGTTCCCGCAGGCCAGTTCGTGAAGTAACTCTCCTGCGCTTTTGCCATCGCTATCGAGCAGAGAAGCAGAGATCCAGCGAGCACGCTCTTCAATCGCATCCTTGATTCCTTCCGTGATTCAGGTTTTCCGTCGCGGCCATTCTAATTACGGTTATGCATGGCTGCCTATACCAAACAGGAATTTTTTATCTTTTGAAAGTTGCCCGCAGAAGGCTGATCAAACGAAGACGAGCGCAAGGGCCTGCTCTGCCATACTTTTCTTATGGCAGAGATTTCTTCACCCGGGGCAGGAACGACCTTCGAGGATACGATTGTCGCCATCTCCACGCCTCCGGGACGAGGCGGGATCGGCGTTATCAGGCTCTCGGGAGGCATGGCGCGCGCAATTGCGGAGGGACTGGTTCGTCTGGCGCGCCCGCTGGAGGCCGGAAGAGCACGGTTCGGCCATATGGTCGATGCGGCGACCGGCGAGGCGCTGGATGAGATTGTGGCGACCTTCTTCGCCGCGCCGCGCTCGTACACCTCCGAGGATGTGGTGGAGATTGCGATGCATGGATCGCCGGTGCTGCTGAACTATGCGCTGGAGCGGTCGGTGGAGGCAGGGGCGCGGCTTGCCGAGCCGGGTGAGTTTACAGAGCGTGCCTTTCTGTCCGGCCGTCTCGACCTTACGCAGGCCGAGGCCGTGCGCGACCTGATCGACGCTTCGACGCTGCATCAGGCGCGAGTTGCGGCGCAGCAGCTGGGAGGAGCGTTGTCGGGGCAGGTCGCTCCTGTGAAGGAACGTCTGATCGCGCTGATTGCCGGTCTTGAAGCCGGTGTGGACTTCGCCGAAGACGACATCGATACGATGCCCGCAGAAGAGATCGTGGCGCGGCTCGCAGAGATCGAAGCTCCGCTGCGCGAGCTTGAACGCGGCTTCGGATACGGACGGCTTGTTCACGATGGTCTGCGGCTGGCGATTGTGGGGCAGCCGAATGTAGGTAAATCGTCGCTCTTCAATCGGCTGGTGGAGCGGGAACGCGCCATCGTGACTTCGATGCCGGGGACGACGCGCGATCTGGTGACGGAACGCGTGTCGATAGAGGGGATTCCGGTGGAGCTGATCGACACGGCGGGTCTGCGCGAGGCGAGTGATGAGGCTGAGACGATAGGCATTCTCAAATCGCGCGAGGCGATGGCCGAGGCCGACCTTGTGCTGGTGGTTGTGGATGGAGCTTCGCTGCTGCAGCCGGAAGACATGAAGACGATGGCGTCGATCGTTGATCGACCGATGCTGGTGGCGGCGAATAAGGTGGACCTTGGATCAGCGCCGATCGCTCTTGAGAGCTCGACGCCTGTGGTGCGGACCTCGGCGGTGACGGGCGAGGGGATTGCGGAGCTGCGGCGTTCGATTCTGCAGATGGCGATGAAGGGGGCTCCGGCACAGGAGACGGCGCTGGTGACCAATCTGCGGCAGAGACAGGCGATCGGAGAGACGCTGGCGTCGTTGCAGCGTGCAAAAGAGGCAGCGAGTGTGGCGGTTCCGCACGAGATGATTCTGCTGGATCTCTATGAATCGCTCAGTTGTCTCGATCGGTTGACGGGGACGACAACGGCGGACGATATTCTGCGACTGATCTTCTCCAGTTTCTGCATCGGAAAGTAGAAAAACGTCCAGCGTCGTCCAGTAAAGTTCGAACCAGTGAAATAAATCCTTTATTTTCAGTAAATAATCGTCCAATATAGTCCAGCAAGCGACATGGGATTCCGGCTTTGGTTATGTCGCCAGAATGTTGCAGGATGGCTATATGTCGCAAGTTCGGGAACCAGCGACATAGAAAAGGACGAAATGGCACTCACAGACGCCAAAATCAAAGCGCTCAAACCATCCTCCAGGCGGGTGCAGGTTAGCGATGGCCGGGGCCTCTCGCTCGACATCCTGCCCAGCGGCAAGCTCTCGTGGCTGTATCGCTACCGGCTGCACGGCAAATATGGACGTGTCCCTCTTGGCCACTATCCCGACGTCGGCCTGAAACTGGCGAGAGAAAAGCGCGACGAAATGGCCGGCTATGTCGCCCGCGGTATTGCACCAGCCGAGGTCATGGAATCGAAGCGTCGCGGGACCGGCGTTCTCACGGTCCGCAAGTTCGCCGATCGTTACTACAAAGAGCAGGTCGAGCCAAACTGGAAGGACCCTAGGGATATCCTTCGCTACCTTCACAACGAGATCGGGCCCACCCTGGGAGACCGTCTGCTGAGCGAAATCACCGTTCTCGACGTGCAGAATCTGGTCTATCGCAAGCGTGACAACGGTCGCGTATCTGCTGCGCTTCAGATTCGGCGGGTTCTGAAGCACATGTACGACTACGCCCTCGAGTTCCAGTTAGTGACCTCCAATCCGGCCGCGCAGGTGGCTACGCGCTATATAGGTAAGGCTCGGAAGCGCACCCGCGTCCTCACCCCGCAAGAGATCAAGGTCTATTTGCGAACGGTCTACCAATCGAATATTCGCCGGCAGTTCAAACTGGCTCTCCACATTATTCTGCTGACTCTCTCCCGTAAGTCAGAGCTGCTCCTGGCGCGATGGAAGGATGTGAACTTCGAGACCGGGGAGTGGTTGATTCCGGCGGAGAATGCCAAGAATGGCAAACCGCACATCGTCTACATGTCGCGACAGGTTGAGGAGATGATGCGGGAGCTCAAGCATCTGGCTGGAAACTCGGAGCTGGTCATGCCTGGTCGTGGAAGCCTCAAGAAGCCGTTCTCGGAGAACTCGCTGAACAAAGCGCTTGAGGGGCTTACCTTCGACATGGATCCGCTGACGATCCATGATCTCCGACGCACTGGCGCCACACTGCTTCGTGAAAACGGATTCGAATCGGAGGTTGTTGAGAAGGCTCTCAGTCACGAGCCAGATGGCATCAAGGCCGTGTACATCATCGCCGAGTACGCGGAGCAGCGGAAGCGGATGCTGCAATGGTGGGCTGATTACGTGGAATCGATTGTCACTGAAGCAAAGGTGATCGAAGGGAATTTCAAGCGAGCTTAGCAATCTAAGGCGAGGCTTCACGCCCCGCAAAACCATAACGCCCCGCGAGAGTGCTCGTAACACTCAAACCGGGGCTAACCACCAAAGCCTAATAAGGAGGCTTTCTATGGATATAGATAAGGATACGCGTGCAATCCTCTGCGCTCAAATCGAGCGTATTCGGACCGGACAGATTATTCCTGATCCGGAGAATGAAGCGGAATCCCATGACCGCGATGTCGCGATACCTGTCAGGTGGAGTAATGGCGGGATCGAGAAGGCAGATGTTAAGGATCTGCGCGTCTGTTATGTCCCATTGAATGACGCGATGAGCCCGGACCTTCCAAAGGGAAAATGCGGGATTTTTCGTGAGCACGGCGGCGGAGATCCAGAGCCTGAAAACGGCGATATAGTGCTTGCAGGTCTAAGCGTCCGCAACTTTGCGGACGGGGATGATGACTTTTTGGAGCTTGGACTGGCGATTCGCCGCTACAGCCGTTTACCCGATGGCCGGGTCAGGCTTACTGCTCTACGAGAAGATTATGCTTCGTGGACAGAGAGTGATCTCACCAGATACGGGCTCCTCGAGATTTCCATTATGGGCGTTGCCGTGCCACATGAAGGTGTACTCGTTAGTCCTCGCGGCGATGTTGCTTTTTTCGTCCCCGAGAACACTTCCGCTGCCTAGTTTGATTCCTTATCCCAACCACATCACGATCCACAGGAGGAATATCTTATGGCTGTTCAGCAAACTGAATCACACTACGTCTCGTCACCACTTGTTAGCTTCGCTGATTGCCTGTTTGAGAAAGGTTCATTTACCTGTTCCGGGATGTAGTGCAACAACCTCGCGGGAATTGATGAGTGGAAGGTCCCACCACATGTCGAGGGGAACTCTGAGGCTGGCGACTGGGGGACTCGGGTGGCCGCCGCTTACACCATCATGGTGGGCAAGCACGGCGCAAGCCCATCCCTTCTCTCGCTCATGAGCGACGAAGGATTCCAAAAGGCCTTACAGGACAAGGGAAGCCGCGAACATTCTGCAGCATCGCACTTTATCCACCAGCTTGAGAACTATCTGTGGGCATTTGGCCAGTTAGTGAGCCCCAAACAGATCGCAGATGAAGCTGAGGCCCGGATTACCGAACGGCACAATCTCCACGCGGAAGACCTTGCAAATATGGCAAGCAAGAAAAAAGTAAGTTCTTCCGGGGCAAATTGAGATGTGACTCTTGGTTCAATCGAAACTCACTAGAACTACATAGGCCGGGAGCAATCCCGGCCTTTATTTGTCTCGTGACGATTTCCGGCCTCTGCAATTACAGATGGCAACGCTTCGGGCGCCACGCTTAAAGGAATCTCTCGCATTTATTCGTTATATGAATGGCGTATCTTCCGGAAACCTAAATGTTCGCTTACCCAGGTTCCATATCGCGAGCGGATCGCACCCGACACCACGGCCTGCATATTTTGGTTGAAGAACCGCAAGAAGGACGAGTGGCGGGATAAGCAGGATGTGGAGCACTCCGGCGAGATCAAACAGGTTCTGGTTCCCGGCCGCATCTCCACTGAGCCCAGCAAGAAGGACATCAAGCCGCAGTTCTGATCAACGCTAAACAGGGAGGCCTTCTCGTGGCCGAGAAGAAGCTGATCGCAATAGCCGACGTACAGACAATGGTATCCATGAGCCGTAGCGCCATCTATCGGCACATGTCTGCGGGGCAATTCCCGCGTCCAATCACTACCGGTACATGCCGCGTTCGCTGGGTCGTAGCCGAGATCGAAGAGTGGATCGATTGCAGAATTAAGGAGCGGGACAAATCTTCGAGCTAGTCATGCTTGATGCATCTGACTCGAAATCAGACATAGTCCTATGGTGGTTCCTACCAACGCACTGTCGCATTTGCAAATAAATTTCACTTGGAGTGCTGGTTCACTCATGTGATACTGCGGCTCCTCCCCCAATACATATTACTGGAGCTGTTCTCATGAAAGTGCAGGGCTTTGCGAGTTCCGCAGTAGGTTATTGGACTGTTGTATTGGCTATAAAACGATATGGGCTTAGCATCAAGTCCGGGTTGTTGGCGTTGTGTTTTTGTGTGTTCTGCGCTGGAGAGGTGTCAGCATTCGGGAGCCAGACGGTTAATGGCGTGACATTCAGTTGCACGGCTGTACCGCAGGCTAATATTCGAGGTGTTACCTCCGCGACAGATGTGCACACTAAGGTCGTGAATACTGCTGGTGTCCGCATGGCGATGAGATACCGTGTGGTTCTTACGAGCACAGCAAATCAAAAGTTCGAGAGCGGGCAAATGGGTAAGAGGCTAGGAATAGGCGGAGCGGACCCTTTTGTATTCACGCCATTCAGTAAGGTGGGCGCCCAAGATGAATTTCCGACGACCTGCCAATTCACCCAAATTCAGGTATGCCCTGCAGATCCTCCAGCAAACTGGGTACAGACCCACGGAAATGCGTACTTCGATTCGTTCATAAATGGACCTGCTAGCTGCCGACGGGTCGCCGATCTTCCTCCTGTCAATCTTCCCGTCAAACGGGCAGCAGGCGGATGTCCGTTGAAGAGTCAGATCGGTTTTTGCACGTGGACTGAGTATTATGAGGCGCTAAGCAAGGACTATGATGCTCGATCGCCAAAATACGACTGGAATGATCCCAATCGTCCTAGTATGGATCAGCATCAAGCGGCACTGAAATCCTATGCGACGGAATTCAATAACCGTGCGACGGCCATCAAGTGGCAGGAAGATTCAATCAATATTCATCGAGGTACCGACACACAAGCACTGTCAATCGGACCGTTCACATATCAGGTTTCGCTGGAAGGTGGCAATGAAGTATGGACTCAATCTAATACGGGGAAGACTGGGGTGCTTTACGACTGTTACTCTTCACGAGATTATCCTGGAGGACATATTGCCTTTCTTGAACCAGGAGGAAGCTTTACGGCTTCCGCTCCTACTCCAAGCATTGCGTCGGTTAGCATAACTTGCCGTGTTGCCGTCGCAGAAAACTAGCTCCGCTGCGTTGCAAATATTGCTTCTCTACGAGGGGCCACGTCAATTGACATGGCCTCCAAATGGTCAGCTTGGCCCGCGTACAGGTTCGAGCTTGGCGGGGAGCTGGCGAGGTTCAGGGTCTACCTGCCCCATCCTGGAGTCTCCACACCCGCCCGCGGCTACCCGGAAGGTCGCCGAGGCCATACTTACGCTGGAACGTCGATAGTTACGTCCACTTTTAGGGTCTTACCCTCTCTCCGGAAGGCAATACGGAGGTTATCCTCGCCTACTGCGTCAATCTTTTTCCATAGGTCAAGTTCGAGCTGACGCTGATCCAGGGGAGCAGCGCTGCCGGGATTCCCGAAGTCTTTCTTGTCAAAAGATACTTTACTGCCGTGTATCTCGAATGAGAGCTAATTCTAGGTACTTGACGTTAGCGTTGGATGTTCGCAAGATCACCGACACTCTCATTCGGCTCGCAGAGAAGGGCCAGGAGAGCGACGAAATTGCGGAAATTCTCCCTCGTATATTGGCCTCTTTGGGAGACACAGGCAATCGAACTTCTGTGCAGCGGTTACGTGCCAGCGGTTCTTTTGGTGCACACGAAAACATCGATGAACGATGTCCATTTCGACCTTGCCGAAGAACTGCCCCTCGAAAGCGTTGCTGGCAAGCGCGGAGGCAACAGCCTCGCGGCGCTTACCAGTCGCTGCGGGACTCTTGTCGATTTCTGATTTGTTCATTCGATCACCTCGTGTGCCTGAAGAATGGACGATGTGCGTGTCCATTCAAAGACGATTCAGCAAGCGCCAGCTTGAACATACTACACGGCATCTGGCCGGAATTCAGCGACGTAGAGCGGAAGCTACTTCGCGGCTTCAGACAGAATTCTTTCGACCTTTTCATCCAGCGCTCGCGCCACCTTGAGAGCATCGCTGTTCCCATACGATGCAAGATAGGAAGCCATCCTGTCATACAAGATGCGACGTCGTCCGCGCGCTCCTCAATGAGAATGGTTACCGGTGCATACGACCCTGCATCGACGACATGCTTCACCATTTCCTTCATGATGAGCGGATTTCCTGCAACGATCCGGAGGATTCTTGGACCGATGCCTCCATTCTCTTTCCTGAGAACTTCCCCGAGGTCGAACCGCGTAAACTCCATAAGATCGTTTGGCTGAGTCACAGGATTGACCACTTGCTCCATTTCATCCGTATTCTGTGCAGACGAAAAGCTCTTCCGAAATGCAACCATATCTGGATGGCCAATCGCCGCATCGATGCGGGCAACCACTGTGTCAAAAGACACAGTGGTAACGATACTCACTCGTTGAACACGAACTTCCTGAACTGTCATCTGCATTTCTACTCCTTGTGCTGTTGCTATATGAGCTGCTGTGACGAAGGGAGATAGGCCAATGCAACCATGACCGTTGCATTGGCCCGTGGTGCCTACTCCTCCACCTCAACGTGTAGGCAGGCTTCTGCGAGCTTCTGTTCGATACCCTCCAGCAGGCCAGGTATAGGATTCCAACTGGTGTGGATGAGGTGAATCGAGCCGTTGACTGTAGCGACACCGATGGTCTGTTCGGGCTCATGGCCGCGCAACATGGCAGGTGCCCACAGGGACTTCACCATGACCTTTCCGAAGTCCGGACTATAGGGGACGAGGCCTACGTTCGAGATCATGGTCTCTTCTGAGAACGCTGCCCGATTAAATTCTGCGCCTTGCTCGACGTCCATGTTTGTTGCCATGGCGCCGCTGATTGCCGAGATGACCGGTCCGTTGCCCTCTACTGTCTTGAATGGGAGCAAGGTACTGCGAATAGAACGTGCCAGATCCCACAAATTTGCTGAAGAGTTCGTCTCGACAACACTGACGGCTTTCGAGAAGGCGTCCATGCACTGATCTTCGACACCGATCAGTCCGCGGATATCGACGGGAGAGAAAATACGCAGCGGACTCTCGCGCCACTGTTGATCGATCTCCCTGCCCGCTACAGTAACTGCCGCGCAAACGATTCCGTGGACGGTAGTGCCCTCTTGCCGAGCACGCTCCTTGAGTTGGCTGGTTAGTTCCTGCGATAGAACTTTGCTTTTTACGTGTACTGGAGATTCCACGCACTTTTTTGCCAGATCCTGTGAAAAAGCAACGCCCGGCTCGGCGGAGGTACGCACGGGAGCGCCAACGATTTCATCCAAAGAACGCGGAAAGGGATACGGTGCGAGCGGCTGTCCGGAGAGTGCTGCGAGCAGATCGCGCAGGAGGAAGACGGAGGACATGCCGTCGGCAATGGAGTGATGCGTAACGAGGATGACGATAGCTTGCTCTGGCTGAAGGATCAGGACAGCGCGGATAAGAGGCGCCTTCGTGGGATCAAAGAGCGTACGCATCTCACGCTCCACTTCACGCTCCCATGTAGTGTTCCCTTCGGCAACCCGCAACGGAATCGGCTGGCCAGTGACGTTCCGGAAGTGGGGAACACGATTATAGGTGGTATCAATCGAAACAGAGAGCATAGGATGGCGCTCCTGAAGAGCATCGAGCGCTGCCCTCCAGTCGGAGACGGTAGTGTGCCCTGTCACTTCGGCAATCAGGCAAAAGTGCTTCGGGGAGCTGTGATCGAAAAGCCAGAGGAACTCTTCAACAGCGCCGAGTGGGCGGACGATATCAGTAGGGTGTGCAGACATGGGGGATTTCCTTTCGATACCCGGCAGCAGATGTGTTGTGGTTGATGGCGACGACGCCATCCGTCGTATGCCGGCCGTCTTATCAACTCGACTGGCCGGAGGGGAATCTCCCCTCCGGTGACTTTTCGAGAGAGATGTTCTTACCAGGGCAGTTCTTTGCCGAGGTGGATGAACTTTCCGTTGGGACCGTTTTCGTCGATCAACGCAAGATCGACACTGGTCTTCGCGCCATCCGCGATCTCCATCTGGGCATGCTGCGTACCCAGTTCCGTCTTCACCCATCCTGGGTGAGCCGAGTTGACCTTGATGTTGGTGCCCCGCAACTCAGCGGCCAGATGCACGGTGAATTGATTCAGTGCCGTCTTCGAAGCGTTGTAGGCGAAGGCCTTGAATGGAGCGATAGGGCTCTGCGGCATCGCCTGTAGGGTGAGCGAGCCCACGATGCTGCCCAAATTGACGATGCGGCCGGCCGGGCTCTTCTTGAGCAGGGGCAGAAGCTCTCGCGTAATCGCGACGACGGAGAAGAGATTCGTATTGAAGACGGATTCCAACTCTTCCTGCGTGGTCTCGATAGTGTGAGCGTTCAGGAGGCCGCCCTCGCCGCCGACACCGGCGTTATTGATAAGAATATCGAGCTTGCCGAACTTCTCTGCGATGAACCTGGCTGCAGCTTTGCGGTCCGCGTCCTTCGCGATGTCCATGGCTACGGGGTATGCCTCAATTCCTTCGGCTACGAGTTTGTCCGTCGCCGCCGTTGCATCTTGCTGCGTTCTGCCGCCGACCCCAACCGCGACGCCCTTCTGGCCAAGCTGACGTGCTGTTTCAAAACCAATTCCGCGGGTTGCTCCGGTGACGAGTGCTACTTTCTTATCGCTAGGCATAATGCCCTCCTTAGTACATTGGATAGGAATCTTCAGAATGGGATTCACAAAATACGACCAGTCGGAAGTTTATTATAAAGAAAGCATCCCAAAGTGTCCCTGCCCCGTTCAGCCAGGCTGCCGAATAAATAAAAGCGTCCGAGGTATCTTCAGCCCCGCCTACAAAAAGATTGTTCAAAGGAGTTTGCGGGGTGGTTCGACGCGCGAAGCCTCGGGATGGTTCACCAACAGCTTTCCCGATCCTCCGCTGAAGACGGCTGAATAGGCTATTTAGCTCCACGCAAGCTTGCCTGGAGAGGGATTTCCAGTCTACGAACGGACAGCCGTCTCAAGAAAATGATCGAGATTCTCCTGAGCGTGTGCAAGTGCTCCGGAACGCCTGTCGATCCGCGAGACGGCTGTCGCGCCTCCCAGCGTCGAGATGAGGAAGGTGGCAACGCTCTGCGGTTCGACTTCCGACCGAACCTCCCCGCGTTGCCGCCCTTCGATGATGATATTGACCAATGCCTCTTCCCATCCGCGCACCGCCTTGCGAGCGCGATCGCGAAGAGCCGCATTGCCGTCATCGGCATCCACGGCCAGATTCAGCCACGGGCATCCACCTGAAAAGCTCGGCGTATTGACATAGTTTTTGACGTGCAGCTTCAGCTTATCCACAGCGTTATTGACTGTATCCAGATTTCCCATGCGTTTCTGCACGGTATCGGCCCAGGAAAAATCGAAGGCTTCGAGCGCCAGTTCTTCCTTGCTCGAAAAATGGCCATAAATCGATCCCTTTTCAAGTCCCACAGCATCGACGATATCTTGCATGGAGCAGCCTTCAAACCCTCGCTGGTTAAAGAGGACGGCTGCCTTCGCCACGATATTCAGGCGGGTTTTCTCGCCTTTAGTCGGTCCGGATCTCTTTACTTTGCTCATTTAATCCACCTCACGGAGAATCAGTCACTGGGCCTTGCAAATTTACGTTCCTTAACAATAGAGGCTCTTAAAGACGTCTAGGATTCAAAGAATACTACCAGGCGGTAGATTTTCTGAAGCATTGATGTCGAGGCGGACTTTTGAGTCGACTAATTATTCGATGGGTAAGTAAATCTTCCGACTGGTCGTTTTTATGAATCATCCTGAAGCGACCCCCATCCAATTCAAACAGGAAGGCAGATCGAAGCTTGACGCTAACAAGACCTGCTCTCCATAAAGGATGGGAACACAATGCAAGCACTCAAATTTGTTCGGAATGTAGTGGCAACAGGCATCGCACTACTCGCAATCATGGCTCCTGCCGCTAAGGCAACAGCTCAGGCACAGCCCACCCAGGTGAAAAACGTTCTTCTTGTTCATGGTGCATGGGCAGACGGTTCAAGCTGGTCGAAGGTGATCCCGCTGTTGGAGGCCAAAGGCCTGCATGTCGTTGCTGTTCAAATCCCGCTCACATCATTCGCGGACGACGTCGCAGCGACCCAACGGGCAATTGCGCTGGAGGATGGGCCGGTACTGCTCGTTGGTCACTCTTATGGCGGAGCCGTCATCACCGAAGCCGGGAACGATCCAAGGGTAGCTGGCCTCGTCTATGTATCCGCAGTTGCGCCAGATAAGGGAGAATCTGCGCTTGGCTTGATTAGCAGTGTCCCAACGCCCATCGGGCCGGAGCTGCGTCCAGACAAGAATGGTTTCCTCAAGCTCACTCCCAAGGGCGTCGCTGAGGATTTCGCGCAGGATCTTTCCCCCAAAGAAATTGCGGTTGTGACTGCAACGCAGGTTCCGGTTAGCATTACTGCAATGAAGGGTGATGTTACCATCCCGGCCTGGAAGTCGAAACCGTCGTGGTACATCATTGCCGAGCATGATCGGGCCATTTCACCCGAACTTGAAGCCACTCTCGCAAAGAAGATCGGCGCGACTACAACCACTGTGTCTTCCAGCCACGTCATTATGCTGGCTCAACCGTCGAAGGTCGCGAATGTGATCATCGATGCGACATCGAAGTCCAGTTCAAAATAAAAATTGTATGGCGGCGTTCTTTCCCGTTCTCCCAAATTCGTATGTTCCGTGCAGTTGTTGGTCACATGGGCTCCGAAAGCTAGACACGGAGAACTCGCTGCTGAGTCTCTGGCTCTGATCGAGGGTGGATGTTTGCAGGTAAAACTGCATCTTCCACCCTCTCGACCTCTCACAGGCTGAAAAGGAATCATGTCCAGAGTGTTCGCCTTTCTCACCAAGCGAGAAGGACTCGGGATGCGAGAGTTCATCAAACTACTACGAACGGAAGCCAGGGTGAGGGCAGATTGCTGGCCTAAATCAACTCCTTGAGACTTGGGTTTTTATTGATCCGCGTCTCTTTATTCGTCGAACGGATAATGACCGCTCCTCCCGTTGTTTTTTCGGGCAGCGGAAAGGGCGTCTGATTTGCACTTGGCCCTACCTCACAACCCTCGGCTGGGACAGGGCTGGCAATGAGCTTCGACAGATAGACCTCGCGCAGCGAGCAGGCGTCAGTCGTGCGACGGTTGATGCATTGGAGAACGGTAGAACGTCAGACATTGGCTTTTGCCGCCTGACGCGAATTCTTACTTCTGTAGGGCTACAGTTGGTCGTAGAACGCAGTTCTCCTCAGAGCATTGCGGCTTCCACGGATACCTCCGACGATTCTCCTCAATCGGTAAGAAGCAGAAAGAAGCAACAGAGACCTCAATGACCAGCCAGGAATTGAAGAAAACGCTTTGGGAAACGGCCGATAAGCTGCGTGCGCAGATGGACGCAGCCGAGTACAAGCATCTCGTCCTCGGACTGATCTTTCTCAAGTACGTGTCGGATGCTTTTGAAGAACGCCGCAAACAGGTTGCCGAGCAGCTCGCGAACCCCGAATCTGAGCTTTACTTCAGCGATGATGCAGCCGATCAGGAAGCCGCACTGGAGGATCGAAACTACTATGCCTCGGCGAACGTATTCTGGGTGCCTCAGCAAGCTCGCTGGGAGCACATCCGCAATCAGGCCAAGCAGGCAAACATCGGGCAGATTATCGACGATGCCCTGGTTGCCATCGAAGACGAGAACCCACGTCTGAAGAATCTCCTCGATAAGCGCTTCGCTCGAACACAGATCGAACCTGCCCGGCTTGGCTCCCTTGTCGACCTCGTCTCGAAGATCGGCTTCGAGGACGGTGACCATGCCAAGGACGTACTCAGCGAGGTTTACGAATACTTCCTCGGCCAGTTCGCCTCGGCCGAAGGCAAGAAGGGCGGCCAGTTCTACACGCCTGCCTCTGTCGTGCGCACGCTGGTTGCCGTGCTCTCGCCTCACAAAGGCCGCGTCTACGATCCCTGCGCGGGATCGGGCGGCATGTTCGTGCAATCGGAGAAGTTTGTCGAATCGCACGGTGGCCGCACCGACGACATCGCGATCTACGGGCAGGAGTCGAACCCGACAACCTGGCGGCTGATTGCTATGAATCTGGCCATCCGCGGCATCGGCTTCGATCTCGGTAAGGAGCCAGCCGACAGCTTCACCCGCGACCAGCACCCGGACCTCAAGGCGGACTACGTCCTCGCCAATCCGCCGTTCAACATTTCGGACTGGTGGAACGCGAGCCTCGAAGGTGACAAGCGCTGGCAATATGGCACGCCGCCCGCTGGCAATGCCAACTACGCGTGGCTGCAGCACATTCTCTGGCACCTGAAGCCCACCGGGCAGGCTGGCGTGGTGTTGGCCAACGGCTCCATGTCTTCAAACCAAAGCGGCGAGGGCGAGATTCGCCGTCGCATGATCGAGGCCGACGTGGTGGAGTGCATGGTCGCCCTGCCGCCGCAGCTTTTCTTCAATACTCAGATTCCGGCATGCCTCTGGTTCCTTACACGCGACAAGACGGCTCATGGCCGCAACCGGCAGGGCGAGTTCCTCTTCGTCGATGCCCGCAAGCTCGGCAGGCTGGAGAACCGTGTCCACCGCGTCTTCGACGAGGCCGACATCGAGAAGATTGCGTCAGCGGTTCACCGCTGGCGGCGGGATGGCGAGTTCGAGGGAGCCTATGAGGACGTACCCGGCTTCTGCCGTGGCGTGAAGCTCGCGGAAATCCAGGAGCACGGCTACGTGCTCACACCGGGCCGTTATGTGGGGGCTGAGGAAGTCGAGGACGACGACGAAGCCTTCGCCGAAAAGATGGAGCGCCTGACTGCCCAGCTTGCCGAGCAGATGGCGCGTGGTGCGGAGCTGGACGCAGTGATCCGGCAGAAGCTGGGGGTGCTGGGCTATGGTATCTAGGAAGTCTCCAAAGCCCGGCCCGGTCGACAGTGCCGTCGGACAGCTCCTCATCTACCAGGACGGCAGCCTCAACCTGCAGGTGCGGCTGGACGGGCAGACCGTCTGGCTCACGCAGCTTCAGCTCGCCGAACTGTTCCAGACGACGAAGCAGAATATCAGTCTCCACATTGCTAACATACTAGAAGAGAAGGAGTTAGAAGAGGGTGCAACTGTCAAGAAATACTTGACAGTTCAACTTGAGGGCTCCCGTCAGGTGCAGCGGCAGGTCGAGCACTACAGCCTCGACATGATCCTGGCCGTTGGCTATCGTGTGCGCTCGCATCGCGGGACGCAGTTTCGCCAGTGGGCCACGGCGCGGCTGGGAGAACTGCTGGTCAAGGGTTTCACCCTGGACGATGAGCGTATCAAGGCAGGCCGCACGCTCGGGCAGGACTACTTCGACGAGCTGCTCGCCCGCATCCGCGACATCCGCTCCAGCGAGCGGCTGTTTTACCAGAAGATCACCGACAACCAATACGATCAACCGTGTCTTTATTACCTCATCTATCGATGAGGTGGGTCGTTAGATTATGAGACGGCCATAGTATTTTCCGAATTGTTCCTGGTTGAGGAGTGCCAGCGGAGCATCCCGTCGGAGCGGAACGGCATCTGTTACGAGAGCTTGCACGGCAATTTTGCACGTCGAGGTCGAGGAGGAGAACATGCCCGTTCCTACGAGTGGCCAGAAGGTTCGTCTGGAGAACTTTGCAGACCAGATGATTGTTAAGTCGGTCAATGAAGAAGAACAGACGGTCGAACTTGTCCGGGCATCGGAGGAAGGTGTGGACAGTAACTCTGAGTCCCTTGAGAGTGTGCCGGTTGCCGACCTGCTTCCGGGAGAAGATCTTTCGGCGGGTTGAGGGTCTTAGCTTCGGCTGGCGACTGCATGGCTTCGTGTCGCTCGCAGGGATACGGTCTCGTCGAGGATGTGGCCGGCCATAACAGACTTGGTGGCTTCGGCCAGCTCTACCGTGTTGTCCGGGGTAAGGAACCACCCTGCGTTGCGGTCGGAGTCGAAGCCGGTGTTGCTTCCTGAGACGTCGTTCAGCACCAGTGCATCCACGCCTTTGCGGGCGAGCTTGGAGCGGCCATTGGCCAGGATGTTTTCTGTCTCGGCGGCGAAACCGATGACCAGAGTGCCGGGCTTTCTTCGTTCGACGACCTCGTGCAGAATGTCGGCTGTAGGCTCAAGCTGGAGAGTGCGGGGACCTTCGCGCTTCAGCTTCTGCGGCGCGGTCTGGGCCATGCGGTAGTCGCTGACAGCTGCGGCCATGATGACCATGTTTGCCTCGGGCAGGCGCTCCAGAACTGCGGACCGCATCTCCTCGGAGGTTGTGACGGGAATCAGTTCGCAGCCCTCGGGAGCAGTCAGAGAAGTTGGGGCGCTGATCAGGATGACTCGTGCGCCGCGACAGCGTGCCTGGGCAGCGAGAGCGTAGCCCATCTTTCCGCTGGAACGGTTTCCGATGAATCGAACCGGGTCGATGGGTTCGCGCGTACCGCCTGCGGTGATCAGAACGGTCTCGCCTGCGAGGTCGGTTGTCTTCTCCAGAGAGGTTTTTGAGAGAACGTCGGCTACAGCGGCGACGATTGCGCTTTCTTCGGCGAGCCTTCCTCCTCCAACCATTCCGCAGGCCAGATAGCCGCTGCCGGGCTCGACGATGCGCACGCCGCGGCTGCGTAGTGTCTCGAGATTTGTCTGGGTAGCCGGGTGTTGCCACATGACTACGTTCATGGCCGGTGCGACGATGACCGGGGCCGTGGTGGCGAGATACATCGTCGTGAGGAAGTCGTCCGCGATGCCGTGCGCGAATTTAGCGAGGAGGTTGGCGGTTGCGGCGACAACGATGAGAGCAGCGGTCGTCTGGGCCTTGTTGATGTGCTCGATGCCGGAGAGCTCGCCTCCGGATGCGCCCGCGTCTTCGCTCCACAGGCTGGAGATGACTTTGTGCCCGGTGATGGCGGAGAAGGTGAGGGGCTGGATGAACTTCTCCGCGGCTTCGGTCATGACGACGTGCGGGTCGAAGCCTGCATCCTGCAACTGGCGAACGACCTCGACGGCCTTGTAGGCGGCGATTCCGCCAGCGACGCCTACGGTGACTTTGATTCGCTCAGCCATACGAGCCTCCCGCTTCTATATATACGCCTCTGTTGCGCCGGGCGGTACCTGCGGGAGATCAGCGAATGGCGGCCATCGCGGCGCGGAAGAGAGTCTCGAAGTCTTCGGCGGTGGAGGGATTTTTCTCGATTGCCGTCTCGATGGCCTTCTGGGCGATGGGCCGCGGATAGCCGAGGTTGACCAGAGCGGAGAGAGCGTCGTCTCCGACGGGGCCGTGGTGAGGACCGGACGATGCCGTCATGGGAACGGCGAGGTCGTCGAGCTTGTCCTTCAGCTCCAGAACGACGCGCTCGGCGGTCTTCTTGCCGATGCCGGGAATCTTGGTCAGCGTGGCGTGGTCGCCTCCTCGAATGGCTGTGACGAGCCGATCGGAGGAGATTCCGCTGAGGACGGTGATGGCGAGTTTGGGGCCGATGCCGCTGATGGTCAGCAGTTTTTCGAAGAGGCGTTTTTCCTTCGTGTCGGCAAAACCGAAGAGAGCAATCTGGTCTTCGCGGACGTGGGTGTGGATGAAGAGCTTTGCTTCGGAGCCTTCGGCGGGAAGCTCGGAGAAGGTAGTGATGGAGATGCTGACGTCGTAGCCTACGCCGTTGCAGTCGACGATGGCTTGGTTGGGGGTCTTCGAGAGCAGGCGTCCGCGTAGATGAGCGATCATGCTTTGGTGATTGTAATGGTCGGGGTTGTGTTCGTCGTTGTGTTCGTTCGAAAGAGGTAGGTGTCGGTTCTGGGGTGGGTATGAACGGCTTACATCCCACCCTTCGCTTTGCGAAGGATGGGGCACCCGGGCGTGGGTGGTGGTTCGGGCGAAATACAGGGATTCTTCGGCTGCGCCTCAGAATGACGTGTCTGTTGTGATGACGTGTCTGTTGTGGCTCGAATGGCTGCTGGTTCGAGCAGGAGCTGCTGATTTGGTCAGGCAGCTGCTGGCGCGATCATGCGGCTGCTGTTCGGCGGGCCTTCGGCTTTTCTAGATTAGGCAGAAGGCCGGTGAGCAGGCCGATGGCGGGCAGGTAGGCGCAGATGTGGTAGACGAAGAAGATTCCCTTCGCGTCGGCGAGCTTGCCCAGGACTGCGGCTCCGATTCCTCCCATGCCGAAGGCTACGCCGAAGAAGAGGCCGGAGATCATGCCGACGCGGCCGGGTAAAAGCTCCTGCGCGTAGACGAGGATGGCCGAGAACGCCGAGGCGATGACGAAGCCGATGATGATGCTGAGGACGGCGGTCCAGAAGAGGTTCGAGTAAGGCAGAAGAAGGGTGAATGGAAGCACGCCGAGGATGGAGATCCAGATGACGAGCTTGCGTCCGTAGCGATCGCCGGCGGAGCCTCCGATCAGCGTCCCTGCGGCGACGGCTCCCAGGAAGAGGAACAGGAGGATCTGCGAGGTCTGCACGGAGACGTGGAAGCGCTGGATGAGATAGAAGGTGTAGTAGCTGGTGAGGCTGGCAAGGTAGAAGTACTTCGAGAAGATGAGCGCGATCAGCACCGAGATGGACAGGGCGATGCGGCCGTTCGAGAGGTGGAGATGCGAGTGCCGTTCTCCCTTCCTGCTGGAGGAGCCTTCGGACTGACGGGCCTTGTACCAGCGGCCCACGCGCGTCAGGATGACGATGCCGACGATGGCGGGAATCGCGAACCAGGCCATTCCCTTCTGGCCCTGCGGAAGGACGATGAAGGCAGCGAGCAGAGGACCGATGGCCGAGCCTGTGTTTCCGCCCACCTGAAAGAAGGACTGCGCGAAGCCGTGCTTTCCTCCAGAGGCCATGCGGGCGATGCGCGAGGACTCGGGGTGGAAGATCGCCGAGCCGACGCCGACCAGCGACGATGCGATTACGAGCCACATGAAGTTCGGAGCGACGGCCAGCAGGATCAGCCCGATGAGCGTGAAGGTCATGCCGACAGGAAGAGCGTAGGGCTTGGGACGCGCGTCGGTGAACTGTCCGATGATGGGCTGGAGCAGCGAGGCCACAACCTGGTAGGTCAGGGTGAGGAAGCCCAGGTTAGTGAAGCTGAGGTGGAACTTGGTCTTGAGGATGGGGTAGATCGAGGGGACGAGCGACTGCACCATGTCGTTGAGCAGGTGGCAGAAGCTGATGGCGGCCAGGACGCGGAAGAGCGTCTGCGATGGGCCGCTAAGCCGGGGGGATTCGTGTTCGGACGCGATTTCGGAGGGTGGAAAAGTCGCGGACAGAGAGGTTTCGCTCATAGGGGCTATCTCCAGTGTATGTCCGGTGCGGTTTGGAAGCAGCTTTTATGCCTGAATCTAATGGTTTTATAACGAACAGGCGAGGTGGGCGGCTCATTTGCACCGGGCAGGAATCTGTCGGCGAAGGGCCCTATTTTTCGTTAAAATGGAAGACGCAATGGCGTTCCCGATCAAAGTCTGTGTCGTTTGCAATGAGGAGTTTGAGCTGAGGCCCGGTAAGCCGGGCTTCGCGAACCGCTGCCCTGAGTGCAGCGTAGAGGATGAGCCTGTCGACTCGGGAGGCCAGAACTCCTGGGGCTCCGGGGAGCGTGAGGTTAATGCGGAGCGCAGGAAGGCCATCCGCGATCTGCTCTATCGTAAGGACAGCTAAGCGCTCTTCTGCTGCTGACAGGAGGTCTGTACTGCTCGGCTGCCTTGGCATCCTGCAAAAAATACAGGGATTCTTCGCCCGCGGCTCAGAATGACGTGTTGGCGAACGCGAGATAGGGCAGCCGTCCGATGTCGAGACGGAGCGGGAAGGGTAGGGTTGGAAGACCTGACCTTTGAGGTTTCTTCCGCATGTCTTCATGGCGTTCGCTTGTTGTAGTGTCTCTTGCGCTTCTTTCCATCCCGGCTCTCGCACAGAAACAGAGTGCGCAGGACAAACTCGTTCATCTGAACCAGATTCAGGTGATCGGAACGCACAACAGCTACAACATGGGGTTTGCGCCGAGTGAGGGCAAGTACTTTCAGGAACACTACGCCAAGGCCTATCACGGGGTGGAGTATCACCATCAGACACTGACGCAGCAGCTGGATGGCGGCGCGCGCCAGCTGGAGCTGGACATCGTGCAGGACCCGAAGGGCGGACGGTTTGCGCATCCGAAGATCGTCGAGCTGACGAAGGAGGCAGGTCTGCCTGCCGACCCGGAGTTCGACCCCAATCACGATATGGACAAGCCGGGGTTCAAGACGCTGCATCTGGGCGACCTGAATCAGCGCAGCAGCTGCCATCTCTTTGTGAAGTGCCTGCAGGCGATCCGCACATGGTCGCAGGCGCACAAGGGACATGCGCCGATCTTTCTTTTGATCGAAGACAAGCAGGGACGACTGGGGCCGCTGGTCGGAGGAGTGACTGCGGAGCCGTGGACGGCTGCGACGTGGGATGCGATGGATGCCGAGATCCGCTCGGTCTTTCCGGAGAAGGAGATCATCACGCCGGATAAGGTTCGCGGCAAGTTCCCCACGCTGGAGGCCGCGGTTTTAGCGGGTAAATGGCCGACGCTGCGCGAGGCTCGGGGCAAGGTGGTCTTCCTGCTCTACAACCGCAAGTCGGGGCCGGATTATCTGGCGGGCCACGCGATGATGAAGGGCCGTGTGCTGTTTGTAAACGGTCGTCCGGGCGAGCCTGAGGCCGGATTTGTCGAGCAGGACTCGGGCAAGGCCGCGGAGATCGACGCGCTGGTGAAGAAGGGATATCTGGTGCGGTCGCGCTCGGACTACAACACCGATCAGGGACGCACCAACGACACGACCCGGCGCGACGAGCTGCTGGGAAGTGGAGCACAGATGATCAGCACGGACTTTCCGGTGAGCGAGCCTGCTCCGTGGACGGGCTATACGGTTGGGCTGCCGGGTGGACTGGCGGCGCGATGCAATCCGGTGAACGCTCCTGCGGGCTGTGTGGATGGGTTGATCGAACCGAAGGGGAAGGACAAGTAAGCGAGGCGCGATAATTAAGAGGTGAACACTCTTTCGGCCCCAGGCTCTGTTGAAGCAATCGAAGCACGCATTGCGCCTTTGCGCGAACAACTGGCTGCTCATCCCCTTTATCCGGGGATTCGCAACCTCGATCATGTCCGGCTGTTTATGGAGTCGCACGTCTTTGCCGTGTGGGACTTCATGAGCCTGCTGAAGGCCTTGCAGCGGAGGTTGACCTGCGTCGATCTTCCGTGGGTTCCCACACCCTTTCCGGCGAGCCGAAGATTCATCAACGAGATTGTTCTGGGCGAGGAGAGCGATGAGTATCAAGGACGCCCGGTCAGCCACTTCGAGATCTATCTGGAGTCGATGGAGGCGGTAAAGGCAGACACCAGTACGATTCGTCGAGTTTTAAGCGGTGCTTCGCAGGGGCTCGATGCTCTCAGCTTTGAAGGAGCTCCGGCACCGGCGAAAGAGTTTGTCGAAAGTACATTCCGCTTCATTCGCGAGCGGTCGGCTGCCGCTCAGGCTGCGGCCTTCGCCTTTGGCCGCGAGGATGCGATTCCCGATATGTTCCGTTCGCTGGTGCGAAGTCTCGATCGCGATCTGGACGGCAGGCTCGGACAGTTTGTCTGGTACCTGGAGCGGCATATCGAGGTGGATGGCGACGACCATGGACCGCTCGCGCTCAGGATGGTCGAAGACCTCTGCGGCAACGATCCTGCGCTGTGGGAAGACGCTACGGACGCGGCTGAGGAGGCTCTTCGCGCACGGCTGAAGCTTTGGGACGGTGTGCTGAGCCTGATCGAGGCCAGCGATTCGAGTCGGTAAGACCATCCTGTCTTCAGGCAGCGGGTTTGGTTGCGGGCTTGGGTTCCATCCAGAGCTTGCCTGCGGCCATCAGGACGACAAGCATGATGGCGCAGAGTCCGAAGACCTGGCGCACTCCTATGTGCTGCGTGAGAATGCCGCTCAGGATGAGTCCTGCGATCTGGGCAGCGAAGACGATGGACATGAAGGTGGAGCCGACGCGTCCCATCAGCTCCGGTGGAGTGGCCTGCTGGAAGAGTGTCTGTGAAGGCACGATGATGCCCGCGACGGAGAAGCCTACGAGCAGGTTGCCGAGGATTGTGGAAGCGATGTATGGCAGTGAGGTCAGGATGACGAGCCCGACCGCGATACCGAACAGGCCTGAATAGACCAGCAGCGTGTTCGAGAGCTTTTTCCCGAAGGTGTTGAGGCCGTTGATACCGATCAACATTCCCAGGCCGATCATCGCGGCGACAATTCCGAACGCACGCGTGGAGGCATGGAGCGAGTCGCGCACATAAACGGCGATGAGCGGACCGAAGCAGCCGAGGACAAACATTCCTGCCGCCATGGCGAGGATGACGAAGAGCAGAGCAGCGTGGTGAAGGATGAAGTCGATGCCCTGCTTCATGTCGCGGCCGATCTTGCCCAGAGTAGAGCTGCTCTCGTGGACCTCTGGCTTCGCGCCGGTCTGCACGAAGGTGAGGGAAGCGATCAGAAGAGCGGATCCGGCAAAGCTTACGGAGTCGAGGACGTAGCAGCTTATGGGGCCGAAGGAGGCCACCATGAACGAGGCAATTGCGGGCCCTATTATCCTCATCCCGAACATGACCTGCTGCATCAATGCATTGGCTGAGCGCAGGCCGTGAAGCGGAACGGCGGAGCGGATGGCAACGCCCTGCGCGGGAGAGAAGAAGCTCGAGACCACGCTGATGGCGGCGAGGATGAGATAGAAGTGCCAGGGCTGCTGGGCGAAGATGAGAAGCAGGACGAGGACGGCTCGAATCGAGTCGCTCGAGACCATGGTGGGCTTGAGCGGCCAGCGGTCGACAAAGACTCCGGCGAGGATGCCGAGAACCGCGATGGGGAGCATGTAGGCAATCTGCACCCCTGTAACCTGCTGGGCCGTGGCGTGAAGTTTGAAGGTGAGAATGCCGATGACGGCGAACAGTGCAAGGAAGTCTCCGAAGACGGAGATGATCTGTGCGTACCACAGCCGCCGCAGCATGGGGATGCGCAGCACGGCGCCCATGGAGAGCGGCGCGGGAAGCTCGGGATCGATCGGCGGAGCCGAAGGCTGAGTGGTGGTCGTGCTCATATTTTGGTCGTTTATCGTACGGTCTGATGGATTGGATGGAGAGAGGACGAAGAGGGTTCGTCTGTTTTTGTAAAGAAGATTAAAGTTGATGGCCCCGGATCGTTTTCGCGATTCCGGGGCCACAGTATTTGCAGACGGCCCGTAAGCCGAATTCTGTTTTAGACGATCATTCCTCTAGGCGACGCATTACTGCGGCGCTCCAGCAACCTACCCGCAGGTTTCGGCTCCTCTTGCGAGGTCTCTCCGCCTGGGCGCACCGGGCCGATACGCTCCTGCCGCCTGGAGAGTAGCGGCAAAAATCCCTGCCTATTTGGTCTTGCTCCGTGTGGGGTTTACCCTGCCGCCGCCATTACTGGATGCGCGGTGCGCTCTTACCGCACCTTTTCACCCTTACCCCGTCCGCTTGCGCGGCTGGGGCGGTATGTTCTCTGTGGCACTGGCCGTCCGGATGGCTTGAACCATCCGTCCCGGACGTTATCCGGCACACTGCCCTGCGGAGTTCGGACTTTCCTCTCCCGCCCTTGCGAGCGGCAGCGATCATCCAGCCGCCTGCCTGTTAAGTTTACCGTGCTTTAGGCCTCCGCTCGTTCGTCATTCTGAGCGAAGTGAAGAATCCCTGTATTTTGCTCGAACTGTTGAGGAGGCTGGTTGAGGAATTCTTTCTTCATTGAGGAGTCTGAGGAAAGACGGTGCGGGTACCGGCGTCCTGCATCCCACCCTTCGCTTTTGCGAAGGATGGGGCACCCGGGAGTGGATGGAGGTTCGGGCGAAATACAGGGATTCTTCGGCTTCGCCTCAGAATGACGGCACATGTGGGCGGTGGAGGAGGTCAGGCGCTCACGCTGTAGCGTGGTGCGGAGTGGCTGTGCGAGAGGTTTGGGCCGAGAGCCTTGCGGGCCGCTTCGAACTTTTCCCAGTCGCTAAGGTCAGGCAGCGAGGGGATGGTGACAAGCTCGCGCTGATCGAGGCCGGCGAGCGAGGCGTCGACCATCTCGTGGGCGGTCATCACGATCTGCTCGGGGAGATGCTGCACGGGAAGGTTGGCGCGATCCCAGAACTCGGTGCTGGTGGCTCCGGGCAGAACGGCCTGGACCTGAATGCCCTTGTCCTTTACCTCGTTGTGCAGCGACTGCGTGAGGTTGACGACGAATGCCTTGGTGCCGCTGTAGACGCCGTTGAGCATCTCGGGGCTGAGAGCGACGATGGAGGAGATGTTGATGATGAGGCCGTTCTTGCGCTCGATGAGTCCGGGAAGTACGGCCGAGGCGAGCCGTGTAAGAGCGGTGACGTTGAGCTGGATCATGTTCTCCATGTCGTCGATGTTGGAGTCGATCAGCTTGGAGGTTGCGCCGAAGCCTGCGTTGTTGACGAGCGCGGTGATGCCGGAGTCGGAGCGAAGGCGCTGTTCCACCCTGGTGAGGTCGGCTTTTACGGTAAGGTCGGCGGGGAGGATCTCTGCCTTGCGACCGGTCTTCGAGGTGATCTGTTCGGCAAGGGTGGCGAGGCGCTGCTGATCGCGAGCGACGAGGATGAGCTCGTAGCCGCGGCGCGCGAGCAGGTCTGCGTAGATGGCTCCGATGCCCAGGGAGCGTATGAGGCGGAGCCCCACCTCAAGAAGATGATCGCGAGTGTTCGGAGCCTGCATGTCTTCCCTCTCCGGTGCTGTCCGTTATAACCGACTAGTCTATTCCTGATGCCGGATGAGGTTGAAAGGATTCGGGTATCGCAGGAACGAGAGAGAAATACCGCAACGGGGCGTTCGTCACACTTTCTGACGGGATGGTCAGGGTGCGGGGTAGACTAGACGCTCCGGAACTGCGCTATGGAATTCAAAGAAGCCATTAAGATCGCACTGCAGTCGCTCTGGGCGAACAAGTTGCGCTCGATTCTTACGCTGCTCGGCGTGGTCATTGGTGTGGCCAGCGTGATTGCCGTGGTGACCCTGGTCAACGGCGCCAATGTCTACGTGGCCAGCAAGGTGAACAAGTACGGGGCCGACACCTTCACGATCAGCAAGCAGCCGCAGATTATTACCAGCTACGAGCAGTACCGCGAGTTCCAGAAGCGCAAGAACATCCTTCTGGCGGACTATCTGTTTATCTCCGAGCACTGCAAGCACTGCCAGCAGATCGGCGCGCAGCAGGCCGCTACCGGAAAGATCGTCTATGGCACCTCGTCGTCGACCGACACGATGATTCGCGGGCAGACGTGGGCGATGCCGGAGATGCAGAACCTGAATATCGTGCAGGGCCGGGGATTTACGCCCACCGACGATGAACATGCCTCGCACGTGGCTCTGGTGGGGTCGGATATTCAGGAGAATCTGCTGAAGGGTGAGGACCCTATCGGCAAGGAGATCCGTGTGGACGGGGTCCCTTACACGATCATCGGTCTGGGGGAGAAGCAGGGTAAGACGCTGGGCCAGAGTCAGGACAACTGGGTCGCGGTGCCGCTGTCGGCCTATCAGAAGACCTATGGGACGGCGAAGACCCTGACGGTCTATGCAAAGGCCGGAAGCAACTCGGATGCGCTTGAGCTGGCTACCGATGAGGCGCGGCAGCTGATGCGGTCGAACCGGCACGACGCTCCGGGAGCCGCTGACAGCTTTACGCTCGAGACGAGCGATACCTTCGTCGGGCTGTGGAAGAGCATCAGCCAGGGGTTTGAAGCCGTAGCCGTGGCCATCGCGGGAATCTCGCTGGTGGTGGGCGGCATCGTGATCATGAACATCATGCTGGTCTCGGTGACGGAGCGTACGCGCGAGATCGGCGTGCGCAAGGCGCTGGGGGCGAAGCGAGCCGATATTCTGACCCAGTTTCTGATTGAGTCCGGAACGATGGCGCTGGCCGGCGGGGCGATCGGTGTCATGGGCGGCATGCTGGTAGCGCAGATTGTGACTGTGCTGCTGGGGTTCCCCTCGACGGTGGCGATCTGGAGCATCTTCGCGGGACTGATCGTAGCGGCGAGCGTGGGAATCTTCTTCGGGGTCTATCCGGCGCGTAAGGCTGCCGATCTGGACCCGATTGTCGCTCTCCGTTCGGAGATTTGAGGTAGCTGCTGCAGGGAACGAACAACGACCACGGAGTTTGAGATGAACTTAGGCGATCAGAAGGAAGCGGTGAAGATGGCGTACGATCAGCTGCGCGCCAACAAGCTGCGCTCCGGGTTGACGATTCTGGGCATCGTGATCGGCGTGGTGACGGTGATTGCGATCTCGTCGGTGATTAACGGGCTCAACTCGCAGGTCTCGGGAATGGTGGAGGCGATGGGGACCAATGTGATCTGGGTCTTTCGCTTTCCGGTGATCGGTGTGCGGCCTACGACGGAGATGCTGACGCGCAAGCAGCTGACGATGGAAGATGCCGAGGCCATGGCTCAGCTTCCGCATGTGGCGGCGGTTTCGCCTTCCCTGCGCTACCAGAACTTCCAGTTCAACGCCGGGTCGGTGACGGCGAAGTACGGCAATCACAAGGTGGAGAGCGTCTCGCTCGAGGGGGATACGACCTCATCGAAGGACGTTTACGACTGGGACATCCACGAGGGCCGCTACTTCACCGAGCAGGATCAGGAGCGCTCCGCGAACGTCACCGTTCTGGGGCACGACACGGCCGCGGACCTCTTCGGTCTGGAGAGCCCGATCGGCAAAGAGGTCCAGATCGAAGGCCTGACGTTTACGGTGGTGGGAACGCTCGAAAAGCAGAAGGCGGCCTTTGGCGGCGGCAAAAACCCCGAGGACAACTTCGCCTACTTCCCCATTACGACCTTCCACAAGCTGCATCCTGAGGTGCTGGACTACTGGGTCAGCGTGAAGTTCGACGACCAGAAGAACAAGGCCGCCGTGATCGACTCGATTACGGACCTGCTGCGGCGGCGGCGCAAGGTGCGGAATGAGGCGGATGACAACTTCGCTATCTTCGGGTCGGATTCGATTACGAGGCTGTGGACGCAGATAACCGGCTCGCTGTTTCTGCTGATGTTCGGTCTGTCGGCGGTAGGTCTGATGGTCGGCGGGGTCGGCGTCATGAATATCATGCTGGTCTCGGTGACGGAGCGTACGCGCGAGATCGGGGTAAGAAAGGCTATCGGGGCCACTAAAAAGATCATCCTGATGCAGTTCACGCTGGAGGCGATTACCCTGTGCGCCCTGGGCGGGATCATCGGCATTCTTGTGGGCAGCGGACTGGCGATGGGGCTGCGTTTCGTGTTGTCGTCGCAGGTGTCGGCGCTGTGGGTGATCGCGGCGTTCCTGTGTTCCTGCGCGATTGGGCTGATCTTCGGGATCTACCCGGCGTGGAAGGCGGCCAACCTGAACCCCATCGACGCCCTGCGATACGAGTAGAACGGAAGTGGTAGGAACAGGTGGTTCCTCAGGGCACGGGGCAGCCGGTAGACTAAAGTAATGCTGGCAAACTGCATCGAGGGCCTCATGGCACTGCTGGCGCTGGCCGGGATTGTCTACATGGTGCTGGCCCTGTGGGGGGCGCGCGATTTTCACCGCACGTGCTGCGGGGGCAGGACGGAGTCGGGGTTTGCTCCGGATGTCTCTATCCTCAAGCCGGTCAAGGGGATCGACCAGCGGATGTATGCCGGGTTCGTCAGCCATTGCCGCCAGCAGTATGCAGGCCGCTACGAGATCGTCTTCGGCGTCTCCAGCCTGGAAGACCCGGCGGTTGCGGAGATTGAGCGCCTCAGGGAGGAGTTCCCTGCCATCGCCATCCGGCTGGTCGAGTGCACGCGAAGGCTGGGTACCAGCGGCAAGGTGAGTAACCTGGTGCAGATGCTCGAAGAGGCACAGTATGAGCACGTCATCATCAACGACAGCGACATCCTGGTCTCGCCGCGCTACCTGACGCGGATCATGAGTTGCTTCGAAGATCCGACGGAGGCTGCGGGAGCGAAGGTGGGCCTGGTGACGGCACCTTATATCGGGCGCACTCCTGCAAAGCACGCGGGCCTGTGGTCGCGGCTGGAGGCGCTGGGAATCTCGACAGACTTCTTTGCCGGGGTGCTGACGGCGCGCAAGCTCGAAGGTGGAATCCGCTTCGGTCTGGGCTCGACGCTGGCGACGACGAAGACGGTGCTGGCGCAGACAGGCGGGCTGGAGTCGCTGGTGGAGTATCTGGCCGATGACTACGAGATGGGGATCCGGATCGCCGAAGCGGGCTATCGTGTGAAGCTTGCCGACGAGGTCGTGGAGACCTCCGTGCCCGCGTACAGCCTCCGCGGTTTCGTCGATCACCAGATGCGCTGGGCGCGCTCGACCCGCGACTCGCGCAAGCTGGGCTATGTGGGGCTGGGAGTGACCTTCTGCCTTCCCTGGGCCATCTTTACCTGCATAGCCAGCGGATTCGCCCTGTGGAGTTTTACCCTGCTGAGCCTGGCATTGCTGGCTCGCGTTGCGGTGGCCCTGACGGTTGGGGTCGGCGTGCTTCGCGATGAGCAGGTGTTGCGCGACCTGTGGCTTCTGCCGCTGCGCGACTTCTTCGCCTTCGGCTTCTGGCTGTGGAGCTTTGCCGGAGATACGGTAGTGTGGCGCGGTGAAGAGTTCCATCTCCACGATGGACGGTTGCGCAGACTGACTCCGCTGGCCGATGTCGAGATGGGGCGGTAAAAGCCTCCATCTTCAGATAGCCTTTGAGCCTGAGGGTAGTGTCTATCGATGGCTCTTACAAGGCTTGAAAGCAGGAAAACTCCATCTCTTGAGGATGATCCGGGGGCAGATCTTCGCGAGCTCGCTGAAGAGGCACGGGTGACCGTTCGGCGCGGGGGCAGGCCGGATCGCAATGGCCGGTGCGTCGTCTACTGGATGCAGCGTGCGCAGCGAGGGCGGGATAATCACGCAGTCGATGTCGCGGTGAAGGCGGCGAATACGTTGGGGCTGCCGCTGGTGGTGTACTTTGCGGCGATCTCGAACTTCCCTCACGCCAACCTGCGGCACTATGCGTTTCTGCAGCAGGGGCTGAAGGATATCGAGGAGGATCTGGCGTCGAGAGGGATCGCATTCGCGATGCGCCGTGCGCCGCATGAGTCTCACGAGCGCATGTTCGCGGATGCCGGTGCCGCGATGGTTATCGGAGACGAGAACCCCATGCGTGAGCCGGAGCGATGGCGGCGCGAGCTTGCATCACGGCTGCGAGTTCCCTTCTGGACGGTGGATGCCGACGTCGTGGTTCCTTCGAAGCTGATGGAGCGGGCGCAGTATGGCGCCTATACGATAAGGCCGCGTCTCTACAGGCTGCTGCCGGACTTTTTGCGGCCTTATGGAAACCTCAAAGCGGAGCGCGAGTGGAAGAGGCCGAGAGGATTTTACGCGGACTCGATTTACGAAGACATTACGCGGGGATGGAAGGATCTCGACCGCAGTGTGCCGCCGGTTGAGGTGTGGACAGGAGGGACCCAGGCTGCGATGAAGCGGCTGCGGCACTTCGCGAACAAGATGCTTGCGGACTACGAGCAGAGGCGAAGCCGTCCCGAGGTAGACGGAAGCTCGTGTCTGTCGCCCTATCTGCACTTCGGCCACATCGGTCCGCTGACCATTGCGTTGGCGGTGGAAGCTGCGGCGAAGAAGAATCCGGCACTGCGCTCGGCGCGGGATGCCTTCTTCAACGAGCTGATCGTGTGGCGCGAGCTGGCGGTGAACTTTGTCCGCTATACGAAGCACTACGATTCGCCGAAGTGCGCCGAGCCGTGGGCCGTGCAGACGATCGCCGAACATGCCCGGGACGAGCGCGAGTACGTTTACAGCCTGCGCGATCTCGAACGTGCTCGCACGCATGATCCTCTATGGAACGCAGCCCAGCAGCAGATGCTGTATCACGGCTGGATGCACAACGTGATGCGGATGTACTGGTCCAAGAAGATCCTGGAATGGACGCCGAACGTGAAGACGGCGATGCGCTACGCCGTGCATTTGAACGACAAGTACTTTCTGGATGGCCGCGATCCCAACGGCTATGCGGGCATCGCCTGGGCGGTCCTGGGTAAGTTCGACCGTGCGTGGAGCGAACGTCCGGTCTTCGGCAAGATTCGCTATATGTCAGGCGCTTCGACGGGAAGAAAGTTCGATTCGAAGTTGTACAGGCAGCAGATGGCGGCTCTGCCGGAACAAGGTGGTTTTGGCCTTCCAGGCTGATATTCTTATGGCTTGGCAAACTATCTTATTACCGGCGGAGCCGGATTCATCGGATCGCATCTGGTGCGTGCGCTATTGGAGCGCGGAGACCAGGTGCGGGTGCTCGATAACTTCGAGACGGGCCTGAGAGAGAACCTGGAGCCTGTCCGGGACCGGATCGATCTGCGCGAGGCGGACCTCGCGGATGCGGATGCCGTGCGCAGCGCCTGCGAGGGCATGGATTATGTTCTGCACGAAGGCGCTCTGCCCAGCGTTCCGCGCAGCGTGAAAGAGCCCCGGCCCAGCCATGCGACGAACATTAACGGTACCTTCAATGTGCTGGAAGGCGCACGGCTGGCCGGTGTGAAGCGTGTCGTCTATGCGGCCTCGTCATCGGCCTACGGCAACCAGCCGGGCTTTCCCCGGGTGGAGACGATGGCTCCGCAGCCGCTTTCACCTTATGCGGTGCAGAAGCTGACGGGCGAGCTGTACATGCAGGCTTACTGGAGGGTCTACGGCCTCGAAACCGTTTGCCTGCGCTACTTCAACATCTTCGGGGCGCGGCAGGTGCCGGATTCGCCTTACTCCGGCGTGATGGCGCGGTTCATTCTGATGATGATGCGCGGCGAGCGGCCGACGATCTTCGGCGACGGCGAGCAGGGCCGGGATTTCACCCACGTGGACAACGTGGTAAGCGCGAATCTGCTGGCGCTGGAAGCCCCCGCAACTCTTGCTGCCGGACGCGTGTTCAACATTGCGTGCGGTCAGCGACACACGCTCAACGAAACCTATGCTCTTCTAGCAACCTTACTCGACTTCGCGCATCCACCTATATATGGCCCGGAGCGGGAAGGCGATGTTCGCGATTCGCTGGCTGATATATCAGCCGCTGCAGATGCTTTGGGTTACGTGCCGCGGATAGGCTTCGAAGAAGGCCTGCGCCGCACGGTCGCATGGTATCGCGATGAATTTGCCAGTTAGGACTAGAGAGAGTGACGCCAAAGACTGCTTTATCGACAGGGACAGGATTAGACGAGTGGTTGACGGGAGTTGACCGGCGTACAGCGCGGATAGGAATTATCGGGCTGGGATATGTAGGCCTCCCCCTGACGCTGTTGTTCAGCGAGGAGCGGTTTCGGGTCACCGGATTCGACATCGACGCCTCCAAGGTAGCAAGCCTCAATCAAGGCCAGTCCTATATCCATCGCATCGAAACCGAGCACATTCGAGCGGCGCAGCGCAGCGGCTTCCGTGCGACCTCGGAGTTCTCCGAGATCGCCGATATGGATGCGGTGCTGATCTGTGTGCCCACTCCTCTGAATCCGGATCACACGCCGGATATGAGTTATGTCGTCTCCACCATCGAGTCGATTGCGCCTTATCTGCGCGCAGGACAGCTTGTCGTGCTTGAGAGCACGACCTATCCGGGGACGACGGAAGAGATCATCGTTGCCACGATCAACCGGCATGGAGAGAAGAAGGGCCTGAAGGTTCTTCGCAACCAGCCGGGTGAAGCAGCTTACGAGCTGGACGGCGTGATGGTGGCGTTCTCGCCGGAGCGTGAAGACCCGGGCAACCTTGTCACCCCGCGCCGCGACATCCCCAAGGTGATCGGCGGTGTCGATGAGCGGGCTACGGCTGCCGCATCGGCGCTCTACGGTCGTGTCTTCCGCAAGACGGTGCCGGTATCGACCCCGGCCGCCGCGGAGATGACCAAGCTGCTGGAGAACATCTACCGCTGCGTGAATATTGCGCTGGTCAACGAGCTGAAGCAGCTCTGCGACCCGATGGGGATCGACATCTGGGAGGTCATCGAGGCTGCGGCCACGAAGCCCTTCGGCTTTCAGGCCTTCTATCCCGGTCCCGGAGTGGGCGGACACTGCATTCCGGTCGATCCCTTCTACCTGAACTGGAAGGCGCAGCAGTTTGGAATTCAGGCGAAGTTCATCGAGCTTGCGGGCGAGGTGAACGAGGCGATGCCGGAGTATGTCGTGCAGTCGACGGCGCGCGCCCTGAAGCGTAACGGTGGTGCTCTGAGCGGAGCCAAAGTGCTGGTGCTGGGTGTTGCCTATAAGCGTGATGTGGACGATCTGCGCGAGTCGCCTTCGCTGGTGGTGATTGAGAAGCTTCGCAAGGCAGGGGCGCAGGTGGAGTACAACGATCCCTTCTTTGCCGAGGTGGGGCGTGGACGCCACTACGATCTGCGAATGCGTTCGGTTCCGGTTGAGAATCTCGACCGCTTCGATTGCGTGCTTATCCTGACCGATCACTCGCTCTACAACTACAGCGAGATTGTGGAGCAGGCGCGGCTGGTGATCGATACCAGAAACGCCACGCAGTCGATCGACTCACCGAAGATTGTGCGTTGTTAAAAATCGCTCACAATCCTCTCGAGAAAGAGGGGATTGTGAGAGTTTTCTTATCCCCTTCTGAAACATTTCCTCTCTCCTTTTCCGGCTTCGGGTTGACTCCATCGTCGTCAGCTTGCAGCATCTAGATCAGGTGTCTGCGTAGAGCTGTAAGCACGCCATGGGATCAGAGAGATCTTTAAAACTCGAAGTGTGTCTGCGCGAGGCTTGTCGGTTTGCCCGCGCGATCGTATTGATTGTCCTCATCGGGTCTCTCTCCACACAAAGTAAAGCTCAGATACAGTCTGCGGCATCGGCGAAGAACATCGAAGCGGCTTCGAAGCCAGATCCTGCCGTGCGGGCCGGGCGGTTTCTTCGTGGCCGTGTTTCGGCGGGCGATGAGAACAGTGCGAAGGCGATGGAGGATGCTCACGCAGCGCAGGCTGCGTTGGTGCAGCAGCGGGCCGTCTCTCAGCAATCGACCGGGCTGGATGCCGCATGGCAGCCGCTGGGCCCGGCGCAGGTGATGACCGCGGCTTATGGCAGGGTGACCGGAAGGGTCACGGCGATTGCGATCGACCCTGCGGACGCAGCGGGAAACACTGTCTATGTGGGGACGACGGGCGGTGGAGTGTGGAAGTCGACTAACGCGGCGGGTCCGGCTTCGGCAGTGAGCTTTACCGCGTTGACCGATACGCTCCCGGTCTTCAGCGCCAATGCCGGGAGCGCAGCCATTCCTTCGCTGAGTATCGGGGCGGTGAGTGCTCAGGGCAATATCGTGCTGGCTGGAACGGGAGATCCGAACGACGCGACGGACTCGTTCTATGGCGAGGGCCTGCTGCGTTCGGCCGATGGCGGGCTGACGTGGACGCTGGCGAGGAATACGCAGGATGCTCCGGCACAGAACTACTCTTTCAGCGGGTTGGGCTTCGCTGGCTTTGCGTGGAGCACGACTGCCCCGGGAACCGTGGTGGCTGCAGTCTCGCAGGCTGCGAAGGGGACGATCACGGGCGCGGTGAATCCGCTGAACAGCATGATGGGGCTGTTCTACTCGAACGACGCGGGCGTGACCTGGCATATGAGCACCGTGAACGACGGAGCCCAGATCGTGCAGCGTCCCCTGGCAGCGGGAGGCAATACCAGCGGAGGAAATGCTGCGACGGCAGTGGTGTGGAATCCGGTGCGGCAGCGTTTTTATGCGGTGCTGCGGTTCCATGGGTACTATGAGTCTGCCGACGGCGTGACGTGGACACGTCTGCTGCTGCAGCCCGGTGCGGGGATGACGACGACCGCGTGCCCTTCCAATACGGATCTTCCCGGGAGTGCGAGCTGCCCTGTCTTTCGCGGTGCTCTGGCGGTGGAACCGGTAAGCGGAGATATGTACGCCCTGACCGTCGATGCGAGCAATCGCGATCAGGGGCTTTGGCGGGATGTGTGTGCGAGCACAGGCACGGGCTGCGCTGGCGCAGTCGGGTTTGGGCAGCAGGTTGGCGGGAACTCGCTCGAAGCGGGCGGCGGCAGCACGGCTATCCCACAGGCCGACTACAACCTCACGCTTGAGGCTGTGGCTTCGGGGACGGACACGCTTCTGTTTGCCGGTACTGTCGATCTTTACCGCTGCTCTCTGGCTTCGGGCTGTGCCGCGATGCGCAACACGACGAATGTGCTCAACGGATGTGCGGCTCCGGCAAAGGTGGCTCCCGCGCAACATGCGATTGCGGCACGTTCTATTGCGGGAGAGCCCATGCTGTTTGTGGGCAACGATGGCGGCCTGTGGCGTTCGAACGATGGCGTAGATCAGCAGGGGACGCCGTGTTCGCCCGACGACGCGGTGCACTTCGAGAATCTCAACGGCGGGCTGGGCTCGCTGGCCGAGGTAGAGAGTCTGGCGCAGCACCCTGTCGATCCGGCGGTGCTGATCGCCGGGACGGGAGCGAACGGAACTGCGGCGACGGCGGCGGCCCAGACGACAGGCCTGGGGGACTGGACGCAGCTTGCGGCGGGCGAAGGCGGTGCGGTCGCAATCGATCCGGTGAATCCTGACCTCTGGTACATCTCGACCGCTGCGGGAGTAAGCATCGGTCGATGCGCGAATGGCAGCGGATGCACCGCGGCAGACTTTGCCGGAGCTCCGGTGATTGGACCTGAGCAGACGTCGCGCGATCTCACGCTCATCGATACGCCGTGGCTGCTCGATCCTGCGCTTCCCACGAACGTCATCGCAGGGACCTGCCGGATATGGCGTGGTCCCAGTGCCGATGGCTCGCTATGGTCGAGCAGCAATGCGATCAGCGCGATGCTGGCAGGTCCACCCAGCGCTGCCTGTGCGAATAGGAACGCGATGATTCGTTCCCTGGCTGTGGGGGGCCCGGTGTCGAACGCGGCGAATCCGCAGAGCGCGGGCTCGCAGGTGATCTACGCTGGAATGGCCGGTACGCTCGACGGTGGCTCGAATGCCGGTGGACATCTCTTCGTCACACAGGCAGCGGACGCAGCAACGAATAGTAGCGTGTGGAGCGACGCGAGCGTCTCGCCGGTCGTGAATGGCGGGCTGGTCACTGCGTTCAATCCCAACGGCTACGACGTCTCCTCGATTGCGGTCGATCCGCACGATGCCACGGGGAATACCGTCTATGCGACGATCATGGGTTTTCACGTGGCGCATATGTATCGCTCGACCGATGCGGGTGGTCACTGGAGCAACATCACGCGCAATCTTCCGGACGCTCCAGCGAACAGCGTAGTGGTCGATCCGAACGACGCCAATACGGTCTACGTTGCGATGGATACCGGCGTCTACGCGACGACCGACGTAACGACGTGCGAGACCAGCAACTGCTGGAGCGTCTATGGCACAGGACTTCCGAACGCTCCGGTGACCCAGCTCATCGTGGCGAAGGAGATGACTACCGGCGATGGACGCACAGGCGAGTTGCGTGCCGCGACCTATGGCCGGGGAGTGTGGCAGATTCCCTTGCTGGCTGCGGCTGCTCCCGCACAGCCTGCAATCTCTCTGAATCCGGCGGCGCTGAACTTTGCGGAGCAGGAGGTGGGGACGGCGAGTGGAGCCAGCGGAATCACCGTCACGAATACGGGGAATGCTCCGCTGAACATCAGCCGGATCGACATCGGTCTGACGCAGCTTCCGCTGGGACCGCAGGCGGAGTTCTTCGAGACGGACGACTGCACCGGAGCAGCCGTGGCCGTGGGCGCGACCTGCAACATTCAGGTGAGCTTCGCTCCTGCTGCAATCGGAGCCCGCAGTGCCACGATGACGATCTTCGGCAATGTGCCGGGTGGTCAGGCGACGGTGACGCTGAGCGGCACAGGCGTTCCCGGAGGACAGATCGTACTTACTCCCCTCTCTCTTCGCTTTCCGACGGCGGAGGTAAATGCGACGAGCGCGGCGCAGAACATCACCATTTCGAATACAGGAGGAGCGCAGGTCTCCATTGGAGCGCCCGCTGTGAGCGGAGACTTCCGCATCTCGGCCAATACCTGTGGAAGCACACTGAAGCCCAGCACCGGCTGCACCATCGGGATCGTCTTTGCGCCTGCGGCATCCGGCGTGCGAACCGGAAGCTTCACCATCCAGGGCGACAATGGAGCGTTGACAGCTACGCTGAGCGGCAATGGAGTTCTTCCGGCGACCGACACGATTGCGCCCGTGAGCCTGCACTTTGCGGATCAGCAGCTGGGTACGACGAGCGCAGTGCAGCGTGTGGTTCTGACGAATACAGGCGACGAGGCGCTGACGCTCATCTCGGCGACGGCGACGGGAGACTTTGTAGCCGTGAACTCCTGCGGCAACTCGCTCGCGGGGCACTCGAGCTGTTCCATCGGCGTTCTCTTTCAGCCGAAGATCCTCGGATCGGCAACCGGCACCCTGATTGTGTCGGACCAGAACCGGTCGCAGAGCGTGGCGTTGAGCGGTACGGGCATCGCTCCGCCGGGAGTGTCCCTGTCGCCTCTCTTCGGCATGAGCTTTACCGCTACGGGGGTAGGGCTGGTCTCGGCCCCGCAGGTGGTCACGCTGACGAATAACGGCGGGGTTCCACTTGCTATCTCTACGGTTGCGCTGAGCGGCGACTTCGCCGTTGTACCGGGCAGCAATACCTGCGGCGATACGCTTGCGATAGCCGCTGCCTGCACGATGCAGATCGTCTTCAGGCCAACGGCGGGAGGGACACGGCAGGGAGCCCTGACGATCACCGACAGTGCTCTCAACTCTCCGCAGACGCTGCCTCTGACCGGGCCTGCGGTCGAGTTCGCCCTGGCCAGCAACGGGCCTGCGTCGGTGACGATATCGAACGGACAGAACGCTGTCTTTCCGCTGCTGTTCACCTCGGGGCCAGCGGTGGCCGGCACGCAGGTAAGCCTTACCTGCACAGGGGCTCCGGCGAACTCGACCTGCAACATAACGCCGTCGAGCCTGTCGCTGGACGGCAATGCAACGACGGTCTCGGTGACGGTTTTGACCGGTGTGCCGAATATATCTGCGAGTCATCTTCAGGAGAGAGTCTTCTGGAGCGTGCTTCTGCTTCCTGCGGGACTGATCGTGCTTCGCAGGAGACGGCTGTCTGCCGCGGCTCTCTTATGCGTGCTTATCGTTGCGGGTGGATGCGGCTCGGGGCGTCTGATTCCATCCTCAGGAGGGCCGGGGTCTGGTGGAGGCTCAGGCACGGTGACGCCGACAGGCAGTTACAACATCTTGGTTACAGCATCGAGCGCGGGGCTTACCCGCAGCGTCAACCTTACGCTGACCGTGCAGTAAGGTTTATCATGCGCTGCGGCCTGCGCTTGCTCCCGAGGCCCACGCCCACTGGAAGTTGTAGCCGCCAAGCCAGCCGGTGACGTCGACGACCTCTCCGATGAAGTACAGGCCGGGAACTTTGCGGCTCTCCATGGTCTTTGCGTCGAGCTCTCCTGTGTCGACGCCTCCAGCGGTGACCTCGGCCTTGGCGTAGCCTTCGGTTCCTGCGGGAGTGACGCTCCATGCATGCAGATCACGTTCGAAGCGTTCCAACGCGGCGTTGGTCCAGCTTGGCGGAGGGTAAACTGCGAGCCATCGCTCAGCGAGTCGTGACGGCCATACGGTGCGAAGAACAGCGATAGCCGATGCGGGATCGCGGCGTGTGTTGTGCGCCGTCAGCGGTGCAAGCAGATCGGTCTCCGGTGCGAGATCGAGCTCGATGGGACGTCCCGGTTGCCAGTACGAAGAGGCTTGCAGGATAGCCGGGCCGCTGAGTCCGCGATGCGTGATGAGCATCTTTTCGCGGAACCGCACCGGACGCTTCATGCCTGTAGCCGAGGCGATCACTTCTGTGGAGACCCCGGAGAGATCGCACCACCGCTCGCGGTCTTCGGCGTCGAAGACCAGCGGCACCAGAGCGGGACGACATGGGACGACGGCCAGCCCGAACTGTTCGGCGATCTCGTAGCCGAAGCCGGTGGCTCCCATCTTCGGAATGGAGAGGCCGCCGGTGGCGATGACGACGGAGCTTGTACGGAATACCCCTGCAGAGGTCTCGACCGTGAAGCGAGGGTCGATCGGATCCACTGAGTTCGCCGGTTGAGTTACGCGCTCCACCTTTGTGCCTGTCAGGATGCGCACCGCAGCGTCGCGGCACTCGCGCTCGAGCATGGTGACGATGTCCTGGGCGGAGCGGTCGCAGAAGAGCTGGCCCAGCGTCTTTTCGTGGTAGCGAATGCCGTGCTTTTCGACCAGAGCGATGATGTCCGCCGGGGTGAATCGGGCCAGCGCGGACTTGGCGAAGTGTGGGTTCGAGGAGAGAAAGCTCTCCGCGCGGCAGTGTAGGTTGGTGAAGTTGCAGCGCCCTCCGCCGGAGATGAGGATCTTCTTGCCGATGCGTTCGGCATGGTCGAGAACGACGACGCGACGCCCTCGGCGGCCCGCTTCGATGGCACACATCAGGCCGGCCGCACCTGCTCCCAGAACAACGACGTCTACGTTATGCACAGATTCCTCAGTCTCGATGCTATCAACCTCAACGGCTCGCATACGAAACGGTGTGCGACCATTAAAGGATGGCTAAAGAGAGAAGCGAACGGGTCCCGCAGGTGTTGCCGGGACAGGCGCAT
>Ga0255336_100599_pt1 | contig 48690 bp, 42 predicted proteins | sample MeOH1_35cm_T3_17_FD_189102 | JGI IMG/M metagenome (GOLD analysis project Ga0255336, IMG submission 189102) | Sandy soil microbial communities from University of British Columbia, Vancouver, Canada - MeOH1_35cm_T3_179 | ecosystem: Engineered > Artificial ecosystem > Sand microcosm > Unclassified ... | reverse complement strand
ACAAACTGGCCGAGGATCTGGAACTGCCGAAGCTGACGTTTCAGGTCATTCGACGCACGATTGCGACGCTGGCGCAGAAGAAGGGCTCGGTGAAGGACGTGCAGGGCGTGCTCCGGCACTCGCGGACAGCAACCACGGCGGACGTCTATATGCAGGAAATTCCGCGCAGCGTGCAGGCGACCGTCGATTCGATCAACCGGGAGTTGAGGAAGAAGCAGCCTCAGTCTGTCGGGGGTCGGGAAAAAATGTTGGGGAATTTGTTACCAAATGTTACCAAGTCCAGCAGCCCGGGAAATGGTAGCACTTGTAACTAATTGATTGTATTTGAGTTATTGGTGGACCTGGTCGGGATCGAACCGACGACCTCTTCCATGCCATGAAATTTAAGAAACCGTAAGTTGTAGACGGTACAGCAGTTACTAACCGGCTCAAACGGCAAAAACGGCCCACTGGGCGGTATTTGCGACAAGAATGCGACAAACTTTTTGATACGGGCCGAAAGGGCTGGCCGTGTGGGACTGGCCCGATCTCCTTCGTTGATTCAGAGCAGATAAGAGACGCAATGCCGCATTTTGCTCAATCTAACCTGAAATTAGTGTCAGAAACTGATATATACTTCTGACAGAGGAATCATATGAAACGGCTCGCGGAATCCATACTTGAAGAAGCCGCCAAGCTCCCCGAGGGCACACCTGTGACAGCCAAAATGTGGCTTCGTCTTGGGAATCGGGCGGCGCTCGACCAGGCGCTTTCCCGGCTGGCTCGTCGCGGCAAGTTGTTGCGCGCCGGGCGGGGTGTGTATGTTGCCCCCGTCGTCAGTCGTTTCGGAAGCCGAGCTCCCGCCGCACAGAAGGTAGTCGAAGAGCTATCCCAGCAGCGAGGGGAAACAATTGTCACTTCCGGCGCGACTGCGGCCAATGCCCTTGGTCTGACAACTCAGGTACCGACTCGAACGGTCTATCTGACGTCGGGACGCAGTCGGAAAATCACTTTGGGCAAGCAGGTTGTTCATCTGCAACATGCGCCAGCATGGCAACTCACGCTGGCCAAAGAGTCGGCTGGAGAGATCGTTCGCGCTCTCGCGTGGGCCGGTCCGGAGAAAGTTAATGTTGCGTTGAAAGAGATTGAGGCCAAGGTGCCACAATCGGAGTTTCGGCGGATCTCGCAGCAAATCTCTCTCTTGCCACTGTGGCTGGCAACCGCTCTAAGCCAGAGAGCACAGTATGCCTGAAAGTTTCTTCCATCTGAATGCCCAAGACCAGGATGAAGCTCTTCAGGTAGCCGCATCGGCCTCGGGGCGCCCCCCACATCTGTTGGAGAAAGACATCTGGGTCGTGTGGGCGCTTTCGGCGCTGTTTGAGTCTCCGATCGGCCCTCACCTCGTATTTAAAGGAGGCACAGCCCTTTCCAAGGCATACAGAGTGATTCGGCGATTTTCGGAGGATGTTGATCTTACGTACGACATCCGAGCACTTGCCCCTCAGCTAGTGGGGAGCGTCGAGGCAGGCTTGGACGTAATTCCTTCCAGCAGAAGCCAGGAAAAGAAGTGGACCGACTCCATCCGCAAAGAGCTTCTTCCTGCGTGGATTCGCGATGAAGCATACCCCGTTATCCAAAGGAGCCTCGAAGGGCTTGAAACGGCCACGTGCCGTTTTACCAACGAATGTATTTTTATCGATTACAAACCCGTTGTCGCCGCTTCCAGTTATGTCTTGCCCAGGGTCATGCTCGAATTCGGGGCGCGCTCGACTGGTGAACCCGCCAAAGTACATGAGATTCGGTGCGACATGGAGGAACACATTCCGAATGTTGCGTTCCCAGTCGCCAAGCCGCGAGTCATGGAACTGGCGCGCATTTTCTGGGAAAAGGCCACTGCTATTCACGTTTACTGCGGGCAGGGCGGGGCCGGACTCCATGAACGATTTTCTCGGCACTTGCACGATCTCATGCGGCTTGAGAAAACTGGGTTCGTTGATCAGGCCATACAAGCCCAGGACATTGCGGCAGCAGTCGCTCTCCACAAGAGTTCATTCTTTATTGAGAAAGACGCGGCTGGCAATCGCATCGACTATACATCTGCTGTTCGAGGAGCATTGTGTCTTGTGCCGGAAGGACAAGCAAGGGAAGGGCTCCGATCAGACTATTTAAAAATGGAAGCTGATGGGCTTTTAATGGAAGAGGCCGAACCGTTCGAACTTCTGATTGAAGCGTGCCGGATAATCCAGGCGAAAGCGAATAGCGTTTACCATCCCGAGGACGATCAGCGCCGCTGAGTTGGGCTGCGGTGGCAGTTTGTCTCAGCCGCTCTTCGAGCGCGGCGCAAGGCCGCGCCAGTCGCATATTTGGCTTTTTCGCTCATGATGCCTTCGAATTCCGCATAATCGACGAGTACCGAGGATCATGGTGTACGGGGCGATCAGGCGCAGGGACGGTCCATAACGGAAAATCGTTTCGCTAGCGTCGACAGGAGCGAAAGGAAAATGCTCAAGAACGATTGTCTTATAATCGCTGTTCAGGAGGAACCACGGATGCATTCGTCGCTATTTCACGCCGCGTAACGTGTGGGCGGCAGGAGAACTCGAATGCGTCATCCTCGCTCGTTGTCAGAGCGCCGGCATAATCGGTGGACGATTATCGCGCGGCGTCGTCATACCATATTGACTTTCTTTACCCTCGATCCCAACAATCCTGAAGACAATCGCGCTTGGTTCCGTTGTGCCAAGTGGAACCTCAACTGTGGCTGTAGACTCTGCCACTGCGATAAGTACGATAGCTCCCGACGAAAGCGAAGGGATCAGCTTCGCAAAGACATCGGAGAGAATCTCGTCAGTTGGGCGGTGACTCCAGCCGAGAAAGAATTGGGAGTTAGGGAGAGCTGGAATTTCTGATTGAACAAGGATCAGATTTTCTCGGATCGGTGATCTCTGAAGGCTGAGCTTGTCTGGTTTTCCTGGCGGTTGTCGCACCAACGTAAGATCGCGCGACCAGCTTATATCAGCGAGAATGAGGGAGTATGCGTGATATCTGGTTCACGTCCGACTTCCACTTTGGGCACTTCAATATCATTCGGTACTGCGATCGCCCTTTTGCGAGCGTGCAGGCGATGGACGATGCAATCGCAGATGGCGTGAACGCCTGCGTTAAGCCGAACGACGTTCTCTATTTCCTTGGGGACTTTTGCCTGGGGAGAGCAGAGCAAGTGATTGCCTATCGAAAGCGCCTTGCCTGTAAGACGATCCACTTTATCGAAGGCAATCACGACAAGATTGCGCGAACGCAGCAGCATCTCTTCACCACCTGGAGCGTACTGTCGGAGATCAACGTGGCGAAACAGAAAATCGTGCTTTGCCACTATGCGATGAGGGTCTGGCCGCGTCACGCGCAGGGCGCTTGGCACCTCTATGGACATTCGCATGGCAATCTACCCGATGATGCCCGGTCTCTTTCGATTGACGTTGGAGTTGATACTCATGCATTTCGGCCATGGCACTTTGACGAACTCCAGTCGGTGATGAAGGCCAGAATAGCGGCGCGAGAATCAAGTCTCGGAAAAGATGGGCAAGAAGGGCAACCGACGGTTGATCCAAGGGAAGATGAAAGCTAAGAGTCCTGAATGGCGAATTTGGAGAATATCGTAGCCGGTAATTTCTAATTTGGAAACTGGAAATCGAGGGAACGGAGAACTCGCGACGCAATAGCGCTGTAAGGGAAAATATTCCGTTATGCTGGTATTCACAATTTGGAAGCGATGGTCCATCGATGTATACAACTCAAACTAATTAACTTTCGAGTGGGTCGGGCTATAAACCCTGCGTGGCGAGTCTTTTCATCGCTGCATTGTCTAGGATCACTTCACCAGCATCTCGGCTGTGCAACGCTATCTCTGCTGCAAATGAGCGGCCGAGAATTTGCTGATCGATATTGCCGAACCGCCCAGGCACAAGGCTTCCCAACCAAGCGGTCCAGGCCGGGGTATGAGCGTTGCCGACAATAATGCCAGGGCGAAAGATGGCGAGTCGGGTAAAGCCAATGCTGCGCACGGTGTCTTCCTTCATGCCCATGATGCGGGCATAGCGAATCCGGCTGCGGGCTGAGCTTCCTACTGCGGAGAGCAGGCAAAACTGGGCGATGCCGCCGTCATGGCACCCACGTGCAAAAGCGCCGACGACGCCGAGTTCAAGCCGTCTCAATTCTTCTTCGCTCCAGCGCGCCGATCCGGAACCGACACCAACACAGCTCACGGCGCTTGCCGGACCTTGGCTTAAAACTTCGCGAGCAGCGGCGGCTGTGCGCTCGGCAAAGTCAGCGGAGCCGGTATCGAGAACGACGTTGCGCACCCGCGAGCGCGCCGCAACGGGTTTTCTGGTGATCATCACCACTTGCCGGCATTCCGGAATTGCCAGCAACTCGTTGACGGCTGCGCCACCGACTTGCCCGGTACCACCGAGAATAATCGCGGCGAAATTCTGCTTCATAAATGGGACCTCTGCTAAATAGGGTAGGGATGCGACAGCCCGTTCACCCTAAGAGGGAAGCATACTTGGTCTCGGCCAGCGATCACAGTTTGCCCAGGTAGCAATCTGCTTTCGATGAGCGCCTCGGCGATTTGGCGCTCATTGAAATTGGCGCGCTGGATTATAGCGAGAAGGGCGTTTTCTCGTCCCCAGACTATTGGGGTACTAGTCGATGTTTCCGGTAGACTGTTTGGACAAGCGGATGCATACTTTCCTCCAACTCAAAAAGCAATAATCAGTCCTTAGATGGATGGCCTCGACGATGCGTACACGTTCGCTTGTGTGGTTGAGTCTGATACTTACATCCTTGCCTTTGCTCGCACAAGACCTCAAAGAATCGCCCAATGTTCTGCTTCGCCAAGCTGATGTCGCCTATCACGCAAAACGCTATGGTGAAAGCGCAAAACTGTATTCGCAGACCCTTGTGTTGGCTTCTGATGTTGTGCGTGCGGATGCGGAATATAGCCTTGCCTGTGCGCAGGCGTTAGCTGGAGATCATGTTGCAGCAATTACAGCCCTGCAACACGCGGTCGAGGATGGATATCTGGATCGTAAAGTAGTTGAGTCCGACGCCGCTCTAACCTCGCTTCATAGCGATCAGGCCTGGCCCAAATTGCTGGAGCATATGAGCCAGTTGAAAGCCGAGCGCGATGCTCGCTGGGGCGATGCGGCCTTCGACACGCCGTATGTGGAAAATATCAGCGATGCCGAGAAACTAGCCGGTCTCTCAGAACTGTGGACCCAGGCAAAGTATGGGTTCGGCAATTTTTGGCACGTTCCACAACTGAACTGGGACCAGAGCTACCGGGAATTTATCCCGCAAGTTCTGGCCACACACTCCACGGACGAATACTATCGCGTTCTGACTCGCTTCTATGCTCTGCTGCAGGACGGACACTCAAAGGTTTATGCGCCCGGCATGCTCAATGGGAAATATGGCCGCCTTCCGCTTCGCACTCGCCTGATCGAGGGGCACCTGCTGGTCATAGGTGCGGGGGATCCCGAACTCGATGGGATCCGGCCTGGCGATGAGATCGTATCCATCAACGGTGAGCCGGCTCTGCACTGGGCTGAGCGAAACATCGCTCCCTATGTCTCTGCTTCGACTCCGCAGGATCGTGACGTTCGTACATATGACTATGGGCTATTTCTCGCACCTATCGGCACCCAATTTGCGCTTGTTACGCAGAAACATTCGGGAACGCAGAACAAGCACTTTTTTACGGTCGCCGGGGACACTCCTCACCGGCAATTGGAGTTCGAGCTGAAGTTATTACCAGGCAATATCGCCTACGTCGCGCTCAATGGCTTTGGCGACGAGACGGCCGCCAAGGAATGGGACAGCCATTGGGCGGAGATTGCCAAGGCCAGTGCCTTGATCCTAGATCTGCGTGAAAATGGAGGCGGCAATGACTCGTTCGGCTTCCACATCCTTGCTGCGCTGGTAGATAAACCGACTCCCGAATTGCTGTGTCTATCCACTCGATGGATCGCTACTCCGTATGCCTCTAATATGGGCGAGGTCCCCCTCCGCTATCCGCTCGAATTCATCGATCCCGACCCCGAGAGGCATTATTCTGGCCCAGTGGCGATGCTCATCAGTCCTCGCACCTTTTCTGCCGCTGAGGACACAGCTATTGCATTTGTGCAATCACATCGCGGAAAAGTCCTCGGCGAACCGACTGGAGGCAGCACAGGGATGCCGCTTTCCTTCAAACTGCCCGGTGGTGGGAAGGCACATGTTTGCACTGAACACGACAGCTTCGCCGACGGTCGCGAGTTTATTGGCGTGGGAGTTCTGCCCGATATCCCGGTCGCCGTCACCCGCGACGATATTATCGCAGGGCGTGACCCGGTGTTGGAAACAGCGATTCATCTGCTTCATGCCGGGAATTGATTTATCTAACTGCAACGGAGATCCAAATGTGCTAGACGATACTCGGTCGCTATTCGATGCTCCAAGCCTGTCACCGATAAACCGAAAATAACTCCGGACAGGTCGGCTAAAAATCAGCGACCTTTCCGCGCGGTCGAACTGTCCAACTGACGCTAATAGGCTAAGCACTCATCGAAGTCGGTTACGAGCGATTCTCAGGATCGGTCCCGAAAAACGCTGTGCTGGCCACGAGATCATCGGTGAACGATGATTTTCGCCACGGCAATGGGAGGCCGTTTCCATGGTGAAAACCAAATGCAAAAGGCTCCATAGACGGTTCTGAAACTACCGAACTATTTTAGAGATAGCGGTAGCAAGTCCAAGGAGAGTCTGTACGATGAGATTCGCCACCAACGCGCTCGCTCTTTTTTTGCTCGTTTTGGGTTCTCAGGTTAGAACCGCGGCACAGCAGCCTGTACTAGCCGGGGAGGGCCATTCTGAGCAATACAGGCTGCCCAACGGTCTGCAAGTAATCTTGCACGATGACCACAAACTGCCCATCGTGGCGGTAAATATCTGGTACCACGTAGGGCCAGCAAATGAGCGCGCCGGACACACTGGCTTTGCCCATCTCTTCGAACACATGATGCTTCAAGGGTTCAAGCACCTGGGTGATCAGCCTCCATTACAGCTTCTGGAGTCCATTGGTGCGACACACAGCAACGCGACTACAGGCTTCGATCGCACCAACTATTTCGAGACTGTCCCCGCCAACCAGTTGGAAACAGCGCTGTGGCTAGAAAGCGATCGCATGGGCTTTCTGCTCGATTCGCTGAATCGAGCACGGTTGGCCAACCAGCGCGACGTGGTGCAGAATGAGCGGCGAAAACAGGAGAACGCGCCATACGGCTTGGTTGACGAGGAGTTGTATCACCAACTGTTTCCCCAGACTCACCCCTATCACGCCGACGTAATGGGCTCTCATGCCGACATTGAAGCGGCACGGCTGGCCGATATTCGCGATTTTTTCACCGCGTATTATGCGCCCAATAATGCCTCGCTGGTCATCGTCGGCGACTTTAATCCGGCTGCCGCTAGGCAAATGATCGAGAAATATTTCGGACCACTTCCCGGTGGCCCTGCCGTGCCTGCAACACCGGTTGCGACGCCCGCCATCACCGCCGAGCGTCGCGTAGTTGTCACAGACACCGTGCAACTGCCGAAAGTGATTCTGGGCTGGCTGACGCCACCGGCCTACAAGCCGGGCGATGCCGAAGCAAACATGGCGGCGCTGATTCTAGGCGGCGGAAAGTCCAGCCGCTTCTATCGCGAATTGGTTTACAAGCAGCAGATTGCTCAATCCGCCTCTTGCAGCAACGAATCGCTTGCGCTGGCTTCCGTCCTCTCTTGTGAATTGCTGGCCAAGCCAGGCGTGACCCCGGAAAGACTGGAGGCCGAAGCCGATAAGATCCTGGCCACATTCCTGCAGAACGGCCCCACTCCCGCCGAGTTGGAAGCGGCATGCAACACCCTACAGACCAGACTGATCTCCGGGATGGACCACATGGGAGATGGGGTCGCGCGGCAAGGCGAAATTGACCAGGTGGCGGACAATCTCAATCACTATAACCAGTACACCGGCGACCCGAACTATCTACCCAAGGACCTGGCTCGCTACGACGCGGCTACACAGAACAGCGTGCACAAAATAGCACGAAACACGCTCAACAAGAACCAGCGAGTGGTGATCTACGGCGTCCCTGGCAAAAAAGTGATCCACGACGTTGCGCGTAGCTCTGAGGACACCGACGCCAATGTGAAGTTCGAACCGGCGCATTCGGCAGCCTTCGATGCAAGCCAAGCCTGGCGCTTCGATTCACCCAAACCAGGTCTGCAACCGGCTATCACGCTTCCGCGACCGGCCATCTTCACACTCGTCAACGGTCTCACCGTTCATCTGATGGAGCGTCATGAAAAGCCCGTAGTCACCATGCAGTTGGTGATTCTTGCCGGCGGTGACAGCGATCCGTCCAATCGCCCCGGCTTGGCCAGCCTTACCGCCAGCCAGCTCGTTCAAGGCAGCACAACTCGGTCGGCGGACCAGATCGCAGCTGAGGCCGCGCGTCTGGGAACTGAGATCAATGTCTCCAGTGACGCCAATGCAGTCTACATTCGGCTTTCTCTGCTTTCCAAAAACGCCGCCCCGGGACTGGATCTGATTGCCGACGCCGCTCTCCATCCCCGTTTTTCCGCATCTGATCTGGAGCTCCTTGTCTCGAACCGCAGGGTGGATCTGCTGCAACAGCAGGATAGCTCGTGGGGCATGGCCAATCGCGTTGGACTTCTCACTCTTTACGGACAAAGCAGCCCTTATGGCTACAATCAACTCGGCTCCGAGGCCGCGCTTCGCAATCTTGCCCGGAGCGATGTCGCCGACTTTTACGCCCGCCACTATGGTCCCAAAAGCAGCCTTTTAGAATTGACCGGCGACCTCACAACCGAGCAGGCGCACAAGCTTGCTGAAACAGCTTTCGGCAAGTGGAATTCGACCGCCACGCCCGCCGCGCCGCCTACTGCTCCCAACGCGCCCGCGCGCCGCGTTCTCATCGTGGACAGGCCCGGCTCGCCGCTGACCACTCTGCTCGTCCTGGCTCCAGGACAAGCCCGCAACTCCGCAGACTATCCGAATGCGGCCGTAATGAATGCGGCTTTGGGAGGGCTCTTCTCCTCGCGTATCAATAGGAATCTCCGTGAAGAACACGGCTATGCCTACTTCACATCCTCAGCCTTCCACTACTACCGGGGCATCGGCCCCTTTCTGATTCGCGCGCAAGTACAGACAGATGTAACCGCACCTGCCGTAGAGCAACTCTTTAGGGAACTTGATAGAGTCCATACCCAACCGCTTACAAACGACGAATTGAACCACGCCAAGAGTTCCCTTATTCGCTCGCTGGTGAGCGACTTTGAAAGCACAGATGGCATCAACACACAAATGTCCAATCTCTGGCTCTTCCAACTGCCATCGGACTACTTCAGCAAGTTGCCCGCACGTATCGCAGAAGTAAGTTCCACCGATGCCCAGAAGGCAGCTGCCAACTACATTCGTCCTAAAAACATGCTGCTCGTCGTCGTGGGCGACAAAAGCAAAATCGAAGAGAGTTTGAGAAATCTGAAGCTTGGCCCTGTCGAGATCTGGACTGAACCATCAGATACACCGGCCAAGAACTCCACTAAGTAAAAAGTTGGGCGAGTTGGATCGAGCAACATGTGAGTGCTGGTATCAATTGGCGAGAACAGGGCAAGTCACTCATTGAGCATGGTCAGCGCGAAAAATCATGAGAGGTATTGGTAACGGGCTTGCGGCCGATCACGAGAAATCAGCGAATAACTCGCCAGGCTTAACCGAAAGCGCCTTCGCCAGCTTGACGATGTTTTCTAGCGCCACATTCCGCTCACCGCGCTCGACCCCACCGACGTAGTTGCGATGCAGTCCGGCTCGTTCAGCCAGGGCCTCCTGGGAATAGCCCCGCTCGTCGCGGAGTTGCCGCAACCTATCGCCAAATCGAGACTTAACGGAGCGTGTGGCCACACTCCTATGCTTGTGTTTAGACCACTATGAGTCTACACACGATGAGTGTGATATTGTCCGAAAGCGTCGATTGGGGCATGTGGAGAATTTTGTTGTTCTTGAGCGCCCCGTCTTCCATCCCGGTAGGTTAAAATTGCCGAGTTCGAATCTGACAACTGGGCGCCTCGGATGCGGCTCTTACGAGGCTGAGGATTGAGTGCATGCAGGACAACTTCATCGAATGCCCCGAACTAGCGGGCAAGACGATTCAGGAGTTTCGCATCCACCGGGATACCGGGGACGGAACCAATGTCGAAATCAAATTGACGGACGGAACCACCTTTTCCTGCTCGTTGAACATTCGGCCCGACGTGAAGGCATCCTTATATAAGGGTGGAGTCGGAATCCCCGAAGTTCTCCAGAACTACGAAGTATAGGCAAAACCGCGCCAAAGAATGCCTCGTTATGCCTTCCATGCATAACGGTCGGCATGGAATTCATTGGACGCTCGAATCGGTTCCATCTTAACTTTGCGCCATAGCTGACCCGCCAGGTCAGTGGAGGTGCAAAGTGAATGGAATACGCCGTCTCTTCCGATCCGATGCGAGTCAGAATCGGCCGCCCCTTGTGTCCGCTCTTGCCCGGACGAAACCCTCTCTAAAAGCCAATCTTCTTGCGGCCATCCGTGCGATGGCTCCAACCCTTCTTGCTCTCTCTCTGACAAGCGTGGCTCGTGCCCAGGGAACGATGGACTTCTCCGGCGCCACCACGCTGATGACCACGTTCAAAACCTTCGCCATCTACGCGGGTGCTGTCATCTGCTTCGGCGGTCTGATCTTCGCCGGAATCCGGATGATGAGCGGCCGTTTTCAGGAGGCGATTCCCGGACTGTTCGGCGCGCTCTTCGGCGCTGCGGTCCTCGGCTGGGGCGCTGGCTGGATCGGTTCTTTGACCGGTCAGTCGATGTAGAGGTGTGCCATGACCAAACGGGGAGAGCCGCTACCAATCAATCAAGCGCTGAATCGTCCGAGAGCCAGGCTAGGCCTCGACCTCGCGGCGTGGATGACGATCCTATTCGTCTGCGTAACGGTTTTCCTCGTTGGGTTCCGAATGGTTGCTGTTATCAGTTTCCCGATGATGATCGGCGCGGCATGGCTGATCGTCCGCAGACACCCGAAGATGTTCCAACTTTGGGGATTGAGCTTGAACCAGAGGTCCTACTATGACCCACGTAAGCACTGAACAGCAGAAATACACGCCGTGGTTCGCCAAAGCCGGAGCCGCGTGCTCCATCATCGCGATCAGCCGGTTCGTCAACGAGCGCATCTTTGCGCTGAAGGGGGGCGGCTATGGATGTTTGTTCTCGCTTACCGGCATTGACGAGGAGGGACTGACCGACCAGGCACTTGAAGCGCAGGTGCGCTCGATTGAAGGCGCGCTCCGCGGACTGCCGGAGGGATCATGCCTCTATCAGTACACCCGTGTAATGTCGGGCTTCGACCTCCCGAGAAAGCCTCACTACACTAGCCCAGTCACACAGACTTTCGTGGATGATCGATTGGCGTTTCTCGAAAGGACGGCTAGATTCCGCCGCATTGATCTTCATTGGTGTCTGACGTTGGAACCACCGCAGATGAATGCACTTGCTCGTAGGCCGAAAGAGCATAGCGCAGACACAAGTCGTATGCTCGCCAATCTTGAGAAGATGACGGCCCTGCTCGAAGGACATCTCGGCAGTTCACTCGGATTGAAGTTGCTTGAGAAGAATGAGACATATCAATTTTTCAGCTACCTTTTCAATCTCGAAGAATGGGCGGCCGACGGGCATCTGCAAAGCGACACCGGAGTGGACCGGCAGATCGTAAAGAGTCCAGTTGAATGGCGCAGCGACCATCTCGCAATCGGGCGCAGATACGTCCAGATGTTCTCGCTCCAAACAACGCCGGAATCATCACGGCCCTGCCTGTTCTCGGGACTTCGGACGCTCGACTGTGACAGCGTGCTGTGCACGACTTGGCGGCCAAAGTCCACCGCAGCCGCACGCAGCGAAATTGATGCTCAGGAGAAGTTCATCTCCTTCTTCAAGGTGGGTGTACTGACCCGCGTGATGAGCGGACGGGATTTCGCGTCGCTCGATACGGGAGCCGGAGCGCGCGCAGCCAATACACAGGTCGATGACTTGGGCGATGTGATTCGTTCGCTCGATAAGAAAGCGCACGGCGAGTTCTCGCTACGCTTGCTTATTGCCGCAGGTAGCCTGGATGAATTGCGCAGCAATGCGCCTGCCGTGCATCGAGCCTTCGTTGATGCGCGTGCGCCAGTGATGCAGGAGACACTCGGGAACCTGTCAGCTTTTTATGCCATGTTCCCCGGCAATGCTAAATTCAATGTCTTTCCGATGTGGCTCGCGGAAGATCACCATGCACGATTGTCCTCTGTCTTTGCTCCGCATCTGGGTCATCAATATTCGGAAGATCTGGACAACGAGTACCTGAACGTCTTCGAGACCCGGACGCGGACACCTTTCTTCCAAGACGCCTACGTGGACGGCGTGCGAGTCATGCTCATCCTCGGACCAACCGGCACAGGCAAATCCGTTCACGGCAACCTGTCCATTGCCCACGAGCAAAAGTATGACGGGTTCACCTACATCTTTGACATTGGCGGTAGCTACGAAAGTGTCGTGGAACTCTATGGCGGGCGAGTGGACCGCATCGGCAAAGACGGCCCGCGCGTCAATCCATTTGCTTTGGAACCCACCGAGAGCAACATCACGTTTCTCTATTCCTTTGTCAAACTGCTCCTGACCAATGGCGGGGCGGAACTAGAGCCGGAAGACGACGATGTAGTTCACAAAGCAGTCCGAGACATGTACCTGCTCGATCCGGAGAATCGTCGTCTCTCGAATCTCTTTCTGCCCAAGAAGCTGGATCGGTATCTCGCCAAGTGGGTTGGCAATGGAGTCTACAACGCCATCTTTGACAACGTCGAGGACAAGCTCTCATTCTCCCGGTTGCAATGCTTCGATTTCCAGGGGATCAACAACGACCAGAATGCTGACTTGATTGAACCTCTGATGGTGTGGCTGCTCCGGCGCATCAACGATGTGCTCTACAGCCCCGCCAATCTTGGCGTTCCCAAGCACATCCTGATTGAAGAGATCTTCTCTTCCATGAAGAACCGGCAGTTGCTCGAAGGAGCGCTCGCCTCAATCAAGACCGTGCGCAAAAATCTTGGCGGCGTCACCATGATCGGCCAATCTGCCGAGGATCTCGGTGCAAACGCCGATTCCATCGTGAACTCCTGCACATCATTTCTGTTTCTGAAAGATGCCACTTTCAACCGCCAGCGATATGCCGAGTTGTTCAAGATGAGCGACCAGCAGATTGCATTGTTCGAAAGCTTGCGCGACCGCGAAGCCCTGTACATTCGCCGCGACGGATTGACCAAGGTAGTCACGCTCAATCTCGATAGCCGTAGTTATGCGGCCTTCTCGACCAAGCCCAAAGACCGTATGCGACGGACAAAGCTGATTTCAAAATATGGACTCACCGACGGCATAGCACGCTTTGCCAAGGGCGAGATCGAGTAACCACATTTCACGCAAGAAAGGACACGAACATCATGAGACCTCCCGTACCTGTCGCCATCGGCATTGGCCTGATCCTGGCATCAGGCTCGGTGCACGCCGCCGACTCTCACCCTCTCCAGCCAAGCGCGCCGCGCACGGTGATGGTCTCCGAGGCAGACACGCCGCCGCAGATTCGCGCCGGGCTACTCCAATCGACACTCATCGTCCTGCCCGCCGAAGAGAAAGTCGCCAGCGTGTTTGCCGGCGACACGGTGGCTTGGGTTTTCGATGGAGGCCACGTGGCTTCGCGGTTCGTCAGCGTCAAGCCGAAGGTTGCCAACGGCTCGACAGATGTCCATATCGTCTCGGACCATGGCAACGAGTACACGCTGCAGCTGACAGAAGTGTCGAGTGACGCCGATCCCCATTTCGATTCCAAAATCTTCATCAATCCGGGCGACCAAGCTGGCAAAGACCGGTTAGCGCAGCTCCCCGTCTTTGTACCGGTTGCGGAACTGGACAAGGCGAAGCAGGAATCCGCGGCGGCGAACGCGGCGCAGGCCGCAGAAATCAAAGCCGCGCAGGCGAAGGCCGAGCAGTTTCGCAGCGCGTATCCCGGATCGCTTCACTTTGACTATGCCTGGGATGGAAAAAAGGGCAGACAGCTAGGACTCCAGCAAGTATGGCGGGACGACAAGTTCACCTATTTGCGCGGGGTGTTCCAGGAGACCCCGGCACTCTACGAACTGAAGGACGGAAAAGGATCGCTCATCAACTTTGATTTCAATGCAGGGCTTTATACCGTGCCCAAGCAGTTGGATCACGGGTATCTCGCCATAGGCAAACAGAAGGTTGAATTCCACCGTCTGGGAGGGACGAACTAGCCATGACAGAACGGAATGAACTGCCGCCTGCAACCGTTCCCGAACAGCCGGAAGCAAAAATACCGGTGCGTAAGACTATGCCCGTTGTGATTGCGCTTGTGGTCATCCTCGGCTTGATAGGTCTTGCCAATGTATCAAGCCTCGTGCGCGGCAACAAGAGAGCTGCTCCGGTGAGCGCGCTGCCAATGCGTCCGGTGTCGCCGAACGCGCAACAGGTGTCGAACTTCGAGGCGCAACAGCGATTGCAGGCGAAGCAAGACCTTGAGGATCGGCAACGCCAACAGCAGATGGCCGCAGCGATGCAGCAGCTTCAGGCTGCCGAGGCCGATCCGGGACCAGAATCGAACAGTGCAACACCGATGACCGCGGCGCAGCGGGATGCCATTTATGGCGGCAGTCCAAATGCTCCGAAGCGGACCTCGAATGTCTCCCAGGCGCAGGCTGAAGCAAAACAGAAAGCGCTTGCCCGTGAGAAGCAAAAGCAGGATGCCGTCAACAGCGGCACGGTGGCAATTGACTTTGCGCGTCCCAGCGAAACAGCCGCCACGACTCCGGCTGCGAAAGACACTGGCACGTCCGCCGAGCAGAAGGAAGCCAGCACGCAGACAACTGCAACAGACGTGGCGCGGAGTGGGGAACGTCAGCTGGGAAAAGCTAACGCCAATGCCGATCCAATGGCTTCCTATCCGTTCGACCAGTATCAGGGCCGTCTCTACAGGATATTCGAGGGCACGGTTCTTGAAGGCGTCGTCACCAACCACATCGACGGCGGTTTCAGCGGACCGATTCTGGTCATGCTGACGACCGATTACTATTCGCATGATCACCAGCAACTCCTGATGCCGCAGGGAACAAGGCTTATCGGGAACGTACAAAGTGTCGGCAACGCCCAGCAGCGGAAGATGTTCGTTACTTTTCACCGCGCTGTATGCCCAGATGGATTCTCGCTCGACTTCGACAAATACATCGGTCTTGATCCGTTGGGCACAACCGGGCTTGCCACCAAAGTCGATCACGGATACCTGATGGCCTTTGGTGCGGCGGCGGCCATCGGCGGGCTAGGCGGTCTCGCTCAAGTCGGTAACAACGGCAGCGTTCTCGATCCTTCGGCGCAGATTCGTAACGGAATCTCCGCACAGACAGCCGCCGAGGGCGAGCAGGTGCTCAACCACTTTCTGAACCGGCTTCCCGTCATCACGCTTAAAGAGGGTTCACGTGCCCGGGTTTACATCGGTCGCGACATTCTCATTCCGTCCTATGCGGATCACCGCATGGACCCGGCATTGTGAGAGCAGCAAGAGAAGGAACACAACATGAACGCACTCAATGGCAGATACGAACACTTGTTACACAAGGCACAAGACGCAAAGCGTGGCGGTCGCGATGCGTGGGCAGTGCAGTCCACCGGAGAGAAGGTTGCAGTGGCGCTCGTACTGAATCGGTCGGATTGGCTTGCCGAGTATGGCTACACAATCGCAGAAGCCATCGAACGCGCCGGGCAAGAATGGGCCAGCATGATTCCGCAGATCGCGCGCCAGCTTGCCGACGAGGAGGGCGCATGAGGCGATCCAGGTTCATTGCGCTGGGTGGAACATGCCTGCTCGTTGTGGCGTTGTTCATAGCACCTTCCATGCAAGCAACTGTTCTGGGCGTAATTGGGGATGTGGCCGAGAGCAGTATGAAAAGCCTGATAAAACCGTTCTGGCCCATTGGGCACAGTAAATGTTTCAACCTGGACAGGTTTGATCCAACCTGCCCGCGTTGTCTCTAAACAGGTAACCAATCGAGGAGGTACTATGCCGCTCCGCATCAGAAAACATCGCAGATGGCTCATCGCCGTGTCTGCTCTACTTTTGGCCGCCACACCGGGCTTCGCTCTGTTTGGGATCGGAGATGTGGTCTTCGATCCGACGAGCTACGCCAGCCTTGTGCAGCAGCTAACCACGCTCCAAATGGAATACAACACGATCAAGAATAACGTCACCCACTTCTCCATCAAGCAGCAATGGCAAGCCACGTTGACCGCGTTAATGAACACCAACGTAAAGAACCTGTTCGGCGAAACCAATGGGATGACGACCGCTCTCAACACGAATGCGCCCACAGCGTCTTCAACCGCGTGGACGGCTGCAACGGTGCCGGTCACCTCCAGTACCACAACCTATCTGCAGACCCAGACACTCGGCAGCGCCCAATTGTCGCAGCTCGCCATGATCGAGGCGTCAGATGCGATCTCTCCGGATTGTCTTACGGCCGTTGGGCAGTACAGGGCGGCGAGGATACAGAACGCAACTGCCGTAAGCACCTTGGCCGCCGACGAACTGGATGGATCGGACGCGAGTAACAGTGAAGTTCAGCAGTTGAATCTACTGAATGCAGCCGAAGCACAAAAGATGGCGGAAATGCAGACGCAGGGAACCCTTCAGGCGTGTCTTGCTGCGCAGATGGCAGTCGGCAATATGGAGCGGAGGAACGCGGCAGCAATCGACCTCAATACCGCGGGCTTCGTCCAGCAGCAACGAACGACAAACAACGTCAACGCCGCGAGCGAAAGCAATACCTGGCAGACCTATCTGCCGTGAATTGACAAGCGGAGTTGACCGAGGACGGCCGCAGCACCGTCCTCACCATTTAAGTTGAGAGGTTAACGATGATCTCACCGTCACTATTGGCCCAGGCATTGCCGAGCGCCGGTTCCGGTGTGGACTGGCTCTATCAGTTCACCAACAATCTGACGAATCTGACGACCCAGAATGGCGGCGCACTGACTCAACTTGGAATCATTGAGTTGAGCTGCATCGCACTGTTCACACTCGTCAGTATGGTCGTCAACTGGAACACCTCGGGGATGACATTGCGCTTCCACACGCATCCTGTCCGTGCCGGCGATCTGACTCACTTTCTGTTGCGGCTTATTCTTTGCTCCCTGCTGATCAATTACTGGGTCAATCCATTTCCCGGAGCAAGCTTTGGTATCAACCACTTCTTTTCCTACATCGCCCAGGCCATGGTGGCGGCCTTTGACCAGAGTTCATTGGACAATCTGCTGCAATTGCTGAAGACCGCCGGAGATGGCACGGCGATGCCATCGCTCATGGCTCCCATGCAGATCCTTTGCTACTTTTACGTACAGGGATTACTGGGCATCGCATCAGCGATTTTATTCGTCATCAATTGCAGTTCGTTCATCCTATATGGAGTGACCGCGCTCTTCGGTCCGGTCTTCATTCCGTTACTGATGACTCAGACTTTCCGGGCCAAATTCTTTCACTTCCTCGATGTCCTAATCAGTTTTGCCATGATCCGGGCAGTAGCCGCCGCTTTCATCTTCGTTTGGGGTGGATTCATGAATACCTTTATCCAGCAGACATTCAATGGCACCTATTCGATTGCAATGTGGCTGGCAAATCTCATTCCCTGCACGATGGTCTTCATCGCTTTCATCATCAACATGCTCTTTATTCCCAGCATGACGCAAGCTATCTTCGGCGGCTCCGCAGGTCTCACCTCGGCGGCCCCAGGGCTCGCAGGAAGTGTAGCTGGAATGACAGTACTTCGTGGTGGAGGTGCTTAACAGTGTGGAATTTTCTGTTGTCCTTCTTTCTCGGCAGCGCAATTGGATCTTCCCGCATCGCGCAGCGAGTCGTTAAGCCGGTGTTGAAACTACTTGCCATCGGCGTCCTATTCGCCGGTGTGATCTACACATACGTCGTATTTCACGCTCTTTCCGAAAGGAGCCAAGGCCATCATGTCCACACGTACACCAACCGCTGAGGCGCCGCTTTCGCCCCAGCAATCACTGCTCGTTGATCGCATCGGAAACGAAGTCTACGCCTCACACTATGCGGAGCGTAAAGCCTACCGTTTCGTTCTCGCCTGTGGGACGTTTGTGCTGCTTGGCTCACTGGGGATGAATCTTGCTTTGGCGCGCCGACCGGTGACAAACCGGTATATCCGCATTGACGAAATGGGCAGGGCGCAAGCGATCCAGTATTCGGATCTGAACTACAGCCCACGTGAAGGTGAAGTACGAACCTATCTGAACGATTGGGCGAACTATCGCTACACAGTGAATCGAGAAGTAATTGCGAAGAAGTACCCGCTCAATTACTACTTCCTTTCGCAGTCTTTGGCTTCGCGTTTGATGGCCGATGACAATCGGAATCACCTCGTCTCTCAGGTCGTAGCCGGACAGATCGAATCGAGCGATGTGCAAGTGCAGAACGTGACCATTACCTCCATGTCTGAGGAGACCGTCCAAGGTGCGCCTATTGCTCGCGGAACAGCATTGATGACTCTCGATCGCTATTACTCGCCGCAGAATTCCCATGATCCCAGGACTGAGCACTGGGTTGCGAGTATCACCTACTATCTCAATCCCAAACAGGTGAGCGACCAGTCGAGGGTCTATCCGCAATACGAGTTCATTAACCCGCTGGGTTTGACGATCACTGAGTTTCACGAAAACCGCGTTTCGGTCGAGCCTATTGCCGTCGGTGGGAGCGTCCAGAATCCAGCCATCCCCGGACGAGCAAATGCGGGAGCGACGCAATGAGCTACGAACTGATTCTGCCGTTCTTCCCTGAGGAATTGCGCACGCTTCTGCTCGACCCGTCGATTTCAGATTTGATGATCAATGGGACAACAGGAGTCTTTGCTGATCGCGATGGTGTAGTGGAACGGATCATGCTTCGGTCGCCGTATACCAACGACCGTCTGCAGGCCGCCATTGAGCGTGTCGCGCGCATTCTCGGCCAGGACCTAACGAGCCAGAATCCGATTCTCAATACGCGGTTGCCAGATGGCTCCCGCGTGGCCGTGGTCGGATCGCCTTCATCGCTCTGTGGACCGACGCTGACGGTTCGCAAATTCAACCGGTGGTTCACCTCCGAAGAGCTGGTTACATCGGGAACGATTGACGCTCATGTGCGAGACGCGGTCGTAGATCTGATTGCCGCCCGCAAGAATGGCATCATCGCGGGTGGAACCGGGTCCGGCAAGACAACATTAATGAAAGCGCTACTGGATCATGTCCCGTACCATGAACGGCTGATTGTGATCGAACAGCCAGCCGAGCTAAAGATCGCACATCCCAACGCCGTCCGCTGGGAGGCAGTCGCTGCCATTCCTGGCCAGGTGGCCGTCACTCCGAGTCAGCTTGTGGCCGCGGCTCTACGTCATCGTCCCGACCGAATCATCATGGGTGAGATCCGTGACGAATGCGGCTATGACCTGCTTCAAGCGATGAACACCGGGCACGGTGGAACACTCTCGACTCTGCACGCGGACTCGGCAGCCGATGCGCTCGAACGGTTGGCAGATATGGCTCTCAGTGCGCGGACAAATCTGAACCAACAATTCATCCGGTCGCAGACTGGCAAGGCAGTCGATTTCGTCCTTTACTGCGAACGCGATTCCAAGGGCCGACGCCGCGTACGCGAGCTTATCACTGTAAAGGGCTACAGCCACGCCGAGCAATCCTTCGAGACAGAAGAAATCTATCGGGCAACCTCTGCGGCTGCTGCGTGAGTTGAAGGATGGAATCGGCGAATCGGAGGCACCGCTATGAATCAGCTTCTTGGGCAGGATGCGATGAACACGATCTCGATCTTTTCGTGCGTTCCTGAACGTGAACACGCTGAACCAAAGCGCGCGACGGAAGCTGGCGAGATGCGGCTCTTTGTCCTGAGGTCCGGTGGTGCGGGAAGTGGTTCTGGTTTGCCGGTCGATTACATCGTCAGGAAGCGCACGGTCGGATTGTTCTATCGGCGTGTCTCTCCGGCGCAATTCCTCACTTACTCGGTCACTGCTTCGGGGCCAATGCGACGCCCGGCGGCACGGCGTCGTTCTGCTTTCCGGACTCCTCTCCCAGAACAGGTCTGGGCCCCTCTCCAGAATGCACGACTTGGCACTTGGGAGTCGCGCCCACTCGCATGGCTTCGCCCAGGTGTGACCCGAGCAGATCGGGAATTCAAAATCGGAGACACGATCATGTATCAGAACAAAGCGACTCTTATGGGCTTCCTCGGCAACGATGCTGAAGTTCGCACCGGCAAAAACAACCAGAAGTTCACCACGTTCTCCATCGCTACCAAGACCTCTTACAAGGACAAAGAGTCCGGCGAATACATCTCGCATACCGAATGGCATCGCTGCATCGTCTTCGGAAAGTCCGGCGAGTTTGCGGCCACGCTCAAGAAGGGATCGCACGTACAGGTTGAGGGCGAGATTCGTCACGCCGAGTACACGCCCAAGAAGGCCAAGAAGCCGGTGCGTACCGACAGCATTCGTGTCGCTTCCATCCTCAAGCTTGATCACGCGGAGAAGGCCGCAGCAGAAGAACAGTTCGAGGAGGAGATTCCCTCCGAGGACGAAGCCGCATAGGCTTCGCCCTTCTGACCATGGCTGAAAGCCCGGATCATCCGGGCTTTCAGTCTGCAAACGCCGCATGGAATCGCGTATCGAACGAGGTGGCCAGTGAACCAGATTGCAGCAGCCTTCCTTACCCGCTCTTTTGCATTCAGCGAGACGGTTGCGGTGCTATTGCGTTGTGAGAACGGGTCCCGGTCGCAACACCGCATCGTCACTGTTGAACAGGTGCTTCAGTCGCGCTATATGGCATGGCTCGACCATCAGAATGAGAATGGTGCGAACATCTATCTTTCCGCCAATCCACTTCTTTCCGGCAGCCGCAAGCGCATGAAGGAATTCGTCGCTTCGGTCCGGCATCTGTACATCGACATCGATATCGACGGCGATGCGCGCCTCGCTGCTCTGCGGACATCGGATCGAGTTCCTTCTCCGACCGCAATTATCGCGACATCTTCCGACAAGTATCAGGTTCTTTGGCGGGTCGCAGGTTTTGACTTCGGCACCCAAGAAGAAATGCTCAAGCGGCTCGCCATCACTTTCGGCGGCGATCCAGCATGTACGGATCGGAACCGGCTTCTGCGGCTACCAGGATTCCTAAACCAGAAGTATTCTCCCGCCACTCTTGTCACTGTCGATTACCCGAGCAACAGAGTCTACGGTCCCGATGATTTCCGGCTAGATGACGTTACCGATCCACCGCTGTTCCGGTTACGAGATCACGCACGAAAGGCGCCAGTCCGAGCGCACTCGCATTCCGAAGACGATTGGGCATGGATATTGAGCGAACTTGCCCGTGGGAAAGACGCGGCAATGCTGACGCGGGAGCTGGCCTTGCGCCGATCCGACAAGCAAAACCCTGTCTACTACGCACAACGAACTGTCGATATCGCATCAGCCCGCCTTTGGCTTGCCGACGGCATTTGCATCGACGACGTAATCACCATGCTCGAAGTGCGGCGGCGCTTTGAGATTCCAGACAGGATCTGTTCGGCGCGTGCGCGGGAGATTGCGATGACTGCGCAACGCATGATGGTTCACCACAAGATGGCCTGAGTTTGCAGCAAAGGAGAAACGCTATGCCACTGCTTGAAGTTGTACAAACCCGTTACATCAGCGCATCGGTTCGACTGACGGATGCGACCGCTTTCCAGATCGATCAATACGCCGCGTTCATCCATGCTTCAGCCGATGAAGTCATGGAGCAGGCGCTTGCCTATGTCTTCTCGAAAGACCGCGATTTTCAGGAGTTCTTGAAGTCGCCCGATGCGCGACGCATTACGCCGACATTGCGTGTTCGTCGCGTGCCCGCGATTGAGGCTGCCGAGCCGGCCCCAAAGCGAGCGTTATCGGTGGTCGATTCGCATGAGTCTGTGCGTGGATCGAAGGCATGATTCGCGGTGTGATTCCGTATCGAAAGCACTGCGGTGCTTCGCACCGGGAGAATTTAGACACTCCACCCCTGAAAGGGTCGTGCAGGTATACCAAGGTAAACCTGCACGATCCAAAGGAATTACGCTGACGCTGGTATACCCAGGTATACCGCTTGGAGCACGCGAATATGTCTTTACTTGACTCGAAACGCGCAACAACAAGGCCTCGCACCAAGACCGTCTTTCGCAATACGACGTGCTGCCTCAAGTTGACGAAGGAAGAGGCGCATCTCCTCGACCAGGATCGCTACTGCTCGGGGTGTTGCCCGCAGCGAATGGATGCGTGAGGTGATCTTACGCGAGCTGCATTCGAAGCCCGTCTCCGATCCGTCGCTTGCGGAGATCCTCGGCGTTCGACTTCTGCTAGTCAACGTACTTCGCCCGCTCGCCGCAGGTCAGAGACTATCCCCCGAGTTCTTCGACAAATTGCTGGATGAAATCAGCACCGCAAAGCACGATCTGGCGGATAGAGTTGCTACGGAACGTAAGAGGTAAACACTATGACAAAGACCATCTGGGGACGCAAAGAGACAATCGTCTGGCCGTACCAGATCCCGATCTATCTTTATAGTGCGGTGGCCTTTTCTGCTGTCATGACTTTCGCATTTGTGTGCGCATGGATTCGCTTTGGGGCCACACCGCTCGAACGGTATTACCTGCCGGTCTATGAACGAACCTCCATAATCGGTGCCTTCAGCAAGACACATCTCAGCGTCTATCGTGTGCTCTTCGTCGCAGGTGGAAAACTGCCGCCAAGGCCCGCTATGAACGAGGATGTATCGCTCGGCAGAACACGGGAGAAAGACGGCGAGACCATTCCGCTCGCGCTCTCGCCAGGTGCACTCCAGCGGGGCTATTCCTTGATGTTTCGCGGACCTCGACGCAGCTTCGCAGATGCTCGGCTACGGGACTTTCTCACAGAGGTTGTTTATAAAAAGGCTGAACTACTTGAGTTCTTTCGGTCACCACTGATCGGTGGCGCGGTTGTATTTCTTACCCTTCTCCCGCTTGCGGTCTGGAAAGACGTTGAACGGCAAAAGCAGCTTCGTTATGGACGACGTTTGAAGGGGCCGGAGATGTTGACGCCGCGCCAGTTTAACCGCGTCGTGAAGGGCGACGGAGCTGGCTTCAAGACCGACCATATGCGCAAGATGCTCCGCATACCCGCCCGCGCCGAAGCCCAACACATTCAGATCATCGGCGATACCGGCGCGGGGAAATCCGCGCTCATGTTTCAACTGCTTCGCCAGGTGCGCAGCCGAGGCGATTCGGCCATCGTCTATGATCCGGCGCGCGAGTACGTGAAGCGGTTTTACGATCCCAGCCGCGGCGATGTGATTCTCAACCCACTCGACAAACGCTGCCCCTATTGGGGGCCGTCCGAGGAGCTGCGTAGCCGCTCGGAGGCAAAGGCTCTTGCAGTCTCATTGTTCCAGCCACCACAGGACAAGAAGGGCGAATTCTTCATCGAGTCGCCGCAGAAGATCTTTGCGTTTCTGATGGCCTATGGACCGACTCCAGATGAATTGGTGCAGTGGATGTCCAATCCCGACGAGATCGACCGGAGGCTCAAAGGCACAGAGCACGCGCACCTTATCGCCGAGCACGCATATAACCAGCGAGCCGGTGTGCTAGCCTCGCTCGGCTTGGTTGCCGATAGTCTGCGCCTGCTTCCCAAGAAGGAAGAAGCCACCGGAAAATGGACCGCAACCGAGTGGGCTGAGAAGCGCGAGGGCTGGCTGTTTCTTACATCGCTTCCCGCCGAGCGCGAAGCGCTTCGCCCGCTTCAGAGTTTATGGATCGATTGGCTCGTTCTTCGCCTGCTGAACGAACCAACCGAGGCGCAGAAGCGTGTCTGGTTTGTCATTGATGAGTTGGCCAGTTTACAGAAGCTGCCGCAGCTTCATACGGCAATCACCGAGGCACGCAAAAGCCGCAACCCGGTCGTGCTTGGCTTTCAAGGCAAGGCGCAGCTCGAATACCTGTACGGCCATCTCGCTGAAGTGATGCTTTCGCAGCCCGCGACCAGCGTTTGGCTTACGACCAAGGAGCCGAACGCCGGCGAATGGGTTTCGAAGTTCATCGGCAAAGTTGAGGTTGAGCGACTACGCGAGACCCACTTCGACGGCACGCGCTCGGGACGTAACTTCGCGCTCGACCGGCAGGTCGAACCGCTCGTTCTGGAGTCGGAAATCTCTGGACTTCCGGATTTACACGCGTACATGAAGTATCAGAATTATGTGACCCGTTTCTCTTTCCCGTACTTCGGGATGCCAAAGATTGCGAAGGGCTTCGAACGGCGCGTGCGGCCCGCCGAGCAGTTGCCTTTTGATCCAACTCGTATGCGCAGTGGCACACGGGAACCAGCAGCGATGGAGTTGAAACAGACTCCTGCCGACGCCACAAAACTACCGATCAATCCCACTCCGGCTTCACAGCAACTTGAACCGGAGCCCGGCTTGCGAGTCGATCCCGACGAACAGCAGAACCTTGATATGCGAGGCTAAGCGACCTTCATGTTGACCATTTCGAAGCCATTGGCAGCGCGGCAAGCGCAGACCTATCACGCCAAAGAGTTCACTTCTCCCGATCAAAGTTACTGGAGTCGAGGACAGGACGTAACAGGCGAGTGGCAGGGACAACTTGCGACCAAGTTCGGATTGTCAGGATCAGTGGGGGCTGCGGAATTTGCGCGGCTCTCGGAAGGACAAAACCCGGTCAGCGGTGACCAACTCGTCCAGCATCGCCAGGCGCACCAGTACACAAACAGCGATGGAAAAACAATCACATCGGTCGAGCATCGCGCGGGTTGGGATGCTACATTCTCTGCCCCAAAATCCGTTTCACTGACTGCGCTAGTTGGCGGCGATGACCGCGTGCGGACGGCTCACCGCGAGGCTGTCACTGCCGCTTTGACTGAGCTGGAGCGGTACACACAGGCGAGGATCGGCGGCAATCATCCGGCGGAAACAACGGGGAAATTTGTTGCCGCAAAGTTTGAGCACGATACAGCCCGTCCGGTGGACGGCTACGCCGCACCACAACTGCACACGCACGCAGTCATCTTCAATATCACCGAGCGGCCCGACGGATCGGCGCGCGCTCTTCAGCCCAGGAGCCTCTTCGAGTCGCAGCAGTTCGCCACGGCTGTCTATCAGTCGGAATTGATGTTCCGATTGCGCGATCTTGGCTACGAGATCGAGACTGGCCGTAGCGGCGCGCCGGAGATCAAGGGCTATACCCGAGAGTACCTTGATGCCTCCAGTCCGCGCAGCCAACAGATACGAGCCTATATGGAACGCAACGGATTCGAAGGTCATGAGTCGGCGCAAATAGCGGCGCATTCGACGCGTGACAAGAAGCAGATTCTTACGCCTGCCGAGGTCTTTGCCGCCCATCGGCGACTCGCCGCCGAGTACGGCGACCAGGCCAGCCACGTTGTTGCAGAAGCGCGTACCCGGTCGCTCAATCAGGCGGCGAGAGCTCCAGAACAATCCCAAACCCGTACCCAAGAAGCCGTCACATGGGCACGCGACAAGATCTTCGAGCGCGAAGCTGTGGGCGACGAGCGCGCAATCTACCGCGATGCGCTTCGGCGCGGCATGGGGGATGTTCGCCATGGAGAGATTCGAGCCAACTTCGAGGTTCGTCGCGGGGCCGGTGAATTCCAGGAGGTTGATCGACCAAAGCATTCTTCTGGGCGTCGCTTCACTACTCGACAGGCGCTTGCGAACGAGCGCGAAGTCGTTCGCACCATGCACAATGGTCAAGGACAGGTCTCTCAGATCGCACCAATTGAGAGGGCTGTCGCGCACACAGAATCATATTCAAACTTGAACACCGGTCAGCGCCGCGCCATCGAGGAAGTGCTGATCTCGCGTGATCGTGTACAGGGACTCCAGGGCTACGCCGGAGTTGGCAAGACCACCGTTTTATCAGCAATTCGAGATGCCGCCGAGAGGAGTGGCTACAAGGTAGAAGGATTCGCGCCGACATCCCGTGCCGCGCGCCAACTCCGAGAGGCCGGTGTGTCCGGCGATACCCTGCAGCGGTTCCTCACGCGCGGAAATCAGCCGAATGCCGAGCCAAGAGCACCACATCTATATATGCTCGATGAATCGAGCCTTGCCAGCACCAAGCAGGTTCGCGAGTTTCTGTCGAAGATCGGCCCCGCCGACCGCATTCTTTTCGTCGGCGACACGCGCCAACATCAAGGTGTCGAAGCCGGAAAGCCCTTCGAGCAACTCGTCGAATCGGGCATGAGAACCGTCCGTCTTGACCAGATCGTGCGCCAGAAGAACCCAGAATTGAAAGCCGCCGTCGAACATTTCGCCCGCGGCGAGATGGCAGACGGCATGGATTTGCTTCGGCAGCAGGGGCGCATCCGAGAAATTGCCGATCCAAACAAACGAATCCAGACGATTGCGCAAGAATACGCGGCCAATCCTGAAGGGTCGTTGATCGTTTCGCCCGACAACGCCTCGCGCCGGGCACTCAATGACGCAGTCCGTCAGGAATTGCAGGCGAAAGGAACCGTGGGCAAGGAGGACCATCCACTTCACATACTGATTCCCCGGCAGGAACTTACCGGAGCTGAGCGCAAGTGGGCATCCCGTTATGAGCGCGGCGATGTTTTGCGTTACGCGCGAGGAAGCCAGGAGGCAGGAATCGAGCGCGGCGAGTATGCCCGTGTAGTCGCTATCGATCCGAAAGAGAATCTGCTGACCGTCGAAAAGCAGAATGGAGAACAGCGCAGCTACGATCCCCGACGGCTGCAGGGTGCCAGCGTCTATCGAGAAACCGAACAGCAGTTTTCCCCAGGTGACCGGATTCAGTTCACCGCGCCCAACAAAGCGCTCGGCGTCGCCAACCGAGATCTCGCCGTAATCGATTCGATTGCTGGAGATGGACGCGTTTCGGCGCGCCTCGACTCAGGCCGAAAGATCGAGTTCGACCCGTCCGAGCACCGCCACTTTGACCACGGGTACGCGGTCACCAGCCACAGTTCGCAGGGGCTCACCGCCGAGCGCGTGCTCGTGAACGCCGACACAGGCGTCCATCCGGACCTGATCAATTCCCGCTTCGGCTACGTTTCCATCTCCCGCGCCAGCCAAGAAGCCACCGTCTTTACCAATGACCTCGCTAAACTCGGAACTCAACTCAGCGCCGATGTCTCAAAGACCTCCGCGCTGAACATTGCAGAAGGTGCGGGAATTGCGCAAGAGATCGCAATGAAATAGGAAAGCCAACGATAGTGCTGCAACAAGGGACATTTCCTCGCTGCCACCTTACTCTTTTGCCACCACAGTGTCATAGAGTCCGTAGTGCGCGAGTCCCTCGTGGCTCTCGATGCCCGTGTACCGTAGCGAGGCGTCCTCGTAGCGACGGAACGCGAACACCGCCTGATTCATCTGCTCGGTATTGAATACCTTGAGGCGTACGAGCAAATGGAAGTCCTTCACCGTCAGACCAGTGACGGCCAGAAACATGTCGGGCTCCAACTTGGTGATCACGTCTTGCAGCGTGTTCTCGCGGAAATCGGTCAGGTACATGAACGCTGGAATGCGCGTCGCGAACTTGATCAACTTGTCTTGCACGAGCTTGCGCTTCGACTTGTATTCCTTCTCTTCCTCGGTGAGCTGCTTCTGCTGCTTCGGGGTCAGAGCCTTGTCCTTGGCCTTATTCTTGAGGTCCTTAACCTTCTCGCTCTTGTTGATGATGGTTTCGATGATGTTGTCGCCGAGAGCGCGCCATCCCTCGATACGCTCCACAGCGGCCAGCGCCTCTGGGTTATCAAGGACTCGGCGCAAAGTGTCATTGTCCACATTCACCAGCATCGCGCTCTCCCATTTGCGCGCCAGCAGCGTTGCTGATGTGCCTGCCATCGCGATGTCCAAAATCCCGCCAGCATCGATCTGAGTCATGTTCGCGCCATCGTAGGCCAATACCGGCAGGAACGACACAAGGTCCTTGACGGCGTTTTCCGGATTCGACTCGTTGGGAGAGAGTCCTATGCCGTATTCGGAGAGTTGCCTAAGTGCGCGCGTCGGAGCAAAGTCGAACACGAAACACACAGGTTTGAGGATTTCTTCCTCGTTCGGATTGTCACCATTCGGGTTCTTGATAGACCACGGAGACTGCACGCGAAAGGCTGCCTGAAAGTAGGTTTCAGGACTCTTCAGATTGCGCAGCATAAGGATCGAGGACCATTGCGGCACAGTCACGCCGGTGGTGAGCTTGCCACACGACAGTGTGATGGTTTTGGTCGCAAATCCACTTCCGATGGCGTTACGCACTGGGGGCAGCGCCTCCAGGCCAATACCCGCCGACGCACCCGCAGCAACGATAACCTCATACTCGCGCCAGAAGATATTGTGCTTCTCGACGAGGAGGTTTGCCATGGCATGACATGCCGCCACGTTCGGCAGAAACCAGAACGAGTGCTGCATGTACGGGAGCAGCCGGGCATCCGAATAAGGGAATGGTGGTGGCGAGCCCGTCTTGAGGCCATCCACAATCTTCGGTGCATACTGGCCTCGGATAATGTCGAGCCACTTTTGAACGTCAGTCTTGTGTTTGAACTGCGCACTCTTTCCCCTACCTGTACCCGCAAAGAACTCGTTGAGGTCGAACTCGTCGAATTCCCCGGCGCTCGCGACCGTGAGCAGTTCGTCCGGCATCTGGTAAGTTAGTAGACGCATCTGTGGCAGCGCACCATAAGGGTTCCACTTGCCAGCGTTCTTGACGACGAAATCTTTCTTGGCACGCTGTTCGTCGGTATAGGTCCAGTTGAAGATTTGTTCTTCGATGAACTCGCCCGTTGCCAGCGCTTTGAAGGGTGTTCCAGAGAGGTAAAGGTAGGCTTTGGCGGTGATGGGAAGAAACTCGGTTTCTTTCTCCGACAGCACGCTAAGGTCTTCGTTCACATCTTCCAGCGCGGCAATGTATTTGAGCTCTTTCTTCGCAACGGCCTCTTCCTCACCCTCAAATAGTTCCTTCGCGGTCTCTCGCCAAGCGCCGAAATGGTATTCGTCAAACACCACGAGATCCCAATTCACCGCGTGCAGCCACTCGTTCCTCGGTTTGATGTTTCCGTTTGCGTCTCGGCCCAGCAAATCCTGAAAGGAGCCGAAGTAGACGACTGGCTTGTCATCGGCGATTTCAGTGGGATCGCCGTTGGAATTGCGTGAGAGATAGTGCCAGCCGTCAAAATCGATATGGGACTCAAGATCGGTCTGCCATGCATCTTCCACCGCAGGCTTGAAGGTCAACACCAGCACCCGCTTAGTGCTGAGCTTCTTCGCTAACTGGTAGGCGGTGAAAGTCTTGCCGAAACGCATCTTCGCGTTCCAGAGAAAGCGCGGGACAGCATGCTGATCCTCAGACCAGATGGAGTGAAAATAATCGAAGGTTTTGTCGACCGCCTCAACCTGTTCACGCCGCATCCGAAACGTTTGGTGATGCGTGCCGGTGAAGCGTTGACCGGTCCGAAGTTCAGCGAGGACGGTCTTCAAATCCTGGACCGAGCAGCGCATCCATTCCAGTTCGGTGTTCGCGAACTTCTTCTTGACGAGCGCCGCGCGCACCTCATGGTCGCTAAAGATAGTCCCATCTTCGCGCTCGGCACATTCGTTGAGTTGAATCCTGTAGTTCTTGATAGCAGCGGTTTTCAGTTGCTCGGCGATGCGCTGCTTTACGTCACGCGTTGTCTGTCCGACCTTGAGGAGTCCCTTGTGCGCCTCATCGGCAATCGAGTAGGCATAAATGCGCGGCCTGGCTTCCGGCTTGGGCGCGAGGATTTCCTCGATGGTTTTACTCATCATCCTCTCCCATAGGCCGGATCATGCTGTTAATGAATGCGATTTCTTTCTTGGTGATGCCGTACTTTTCATACAGCAACTCGTCTGTCCAAGTCCTGTCCCACGATTGCTGCGGAACCCATGAGTAGGTCGAGCGCAATGCGTGTTGTGTTATCTTTCGCAGCGATACAAGAAACCTGAACAGTCGTGTTGAGATATAAGACTGCACGCTTTTCGCTTGACGCTGATTTCTGAACGGACCGGCGACAAGATATGTCTGTGTGCAGACGGACTCGGGTGGAGCAATAATAGATGGACCCAATACCATTGCCGGGATAGCGCCACGTTCGCCGTATGCCTCGGGAAGAAGGACTTTCCACTCGTCAATCAAGTGTGTGTTCTTACGAACACTCGACCGGAGTATGAATCCCACAGTTCGCTTTCCTCGATCAGTGAGATAAAGAGCAACAGAATTCTTAAACGATTTGTCCTTCCATTCGGTTATGTTCGTGGCCAATCCGAACGGCGTGTCGGAGCTGACGATGCTTTCCATTGTTTTTTCAGATTTGGCACTAATCTTATTGAGGATTGCCAACGAACGTTCGTCTCGGACGAAGATGTCGTGGCTTCCCAAGTCCCTAATGACGGCTGGCTGAAGCTCCTCGGCTTGGTAAAGTGTGTACTCACAGTCTCCCTGGTGGTCCTTGTCCCACAAAAAGTAACCGACGCCACCCTCAAAATCGACACCCGGGAATGCCGTTGACATCTTGGTATAGTCAACAAGATGACTGATGTGCTTGCCTGTCAGCATCGTCTTGCGAAACTCCTCCATACCTCGTCCACCAGCCAGCCACCGGGACGGGATCACCATAGTCAGAAAGCGCGGATCGAGTCTCAAAGCCTGCTCCACAAACAGATGGTAGATAGAGGAGTCGCTTGATCCACCTGCACCGCCCTTCATTTGATACGGTGGGTTGCCGACAATCACGTCAAACTGCATTGTGCCTCCAAACAACTCGGCAATCCGAGCCTTGATATCGCCTGTGTGTATGAACGGATAGACATGACTTTCAAGCCCGGCTTCGCGGTCGTAGAAAGTTTGCGGCGCACCGCAATGTACACACTTCTTTCCCGCCCAAGTGTGCTCCATCCGCTCGAACCAGATGTTGCCAGCTTCAGTGCGGAAGCCTTTGGCTATGGAGTGAGGGCCATCGGCCTGCTTCGAGCAATATAGACTTCGCCTTGCCAACAGGCTGGTCAGGTATGTGATGCCGATGCCGTAGACCTGTCTGGTAAGGATATGATCGACGCGCTTCTGGATATTCGGAATCTCGGCTACCAGCCCCTTGGTGAGGCGGCTGGTGATCTCACGCAGAAACACGCCCGACTTTGTGAATGGATCAAGAAACCGGACTGAGCTATCCGCCCAGATGTTCGCCCCGCTGTTCGCCACCGCCCAGGCTTCGGCAAGAGTATCCAGCATCCGGTTGGCGAACTCGGGCGGCGTGAACACCTCGTCATTGGAAAGATTGGCTATGCAGGTCAAAACATCGGGGTTGCGCCCGCGAAGCGAGAAGCTCGCCTGTTCGTTCATACGGTCTCCCTTATGTCGTCGTCCAAAGGCAAGGAGGCAAGCTCACGCACATTCATTGGCGGATATGCCTTCAACGGCGTGAAGATCTCATGCTTACCGAGATGGGCAAAAAGTGACCCCTCCTGGCTGAAAGAAGACATCTGCGTAAGAACTTCGAGGCGAAAATCGCGTCGCTGAAACTTCCCTTTGCCGAGGTAGCCCCACTCGGCAAAGGTGATAGGCTGGCCGTCATGCATGAGCATCGTCAGCGCGTCGCCATGCACGAGGTTCTCCGACAAGACATAGAAAGCGGCCCGATACAGGTCATCCGTCTCAACCAGACTCAGATACTCGGCGAAGACTTCAAGCATACCCGCGCGGCACTCAGCGATATTGTCCGCCAAGATTTCAATTCCGTAGGTGCACATCACCGCCAACAGGGCATAATGTTGCCTCTCAAAGGCATTTTTTCCGAACTTCGCCTGCACGGCGGCCAATTTGCGTTGCAAGACAGGGACGAGAAAGTTCCCACTTCCGAAAGCAGGCTCCAGAAAGCGAGAGTCTATGCGCTCGGTCTCGCCTTTGACGAGGTCGAGCATGTTCTCGACCAGCCACCTGGGCGTAAACACCTCCCCGTGATCGGCAACGCGCTTTTTGGACTTGATCAAATTCATAGATGACGTATTGCTCTCTCGAGCAGCAACTACGGCCGCGCGGGTTTTTAACGGATGTATTGATATTCTATTCCGCGTAGACAGGCCACGGGACAGGATTCGATACGTGGAGTCTACGAAAAAATCTAACGACGATTTGCTATCGCAAGAGTTCCGTCCCTTCGTTGAGAATGTTCAAGTAGCGGCGATACACACAGACGCGAATTCGGATCGGAGCGTCATCCTTTGCTTGCAGCAAAATAGGCTTTCGGTCACCGGCTTGAGGCCAGCCAAAGTGTCGAGAAGATGCCTCGCCCGTTCCTGTTCGCGGATTCCCTGGTTCACTGCACCTCCCCAACTCCCGCGACACGCTATCAGACATAAAACTTAAGGGGCTGCTTTTCCGCGTCGCGGGCCGAGCCCATCGTCAACACATCTCCCACTTTGTTCGCAAAGCGTATCGTGACAGGCAGTCCGTCATTGTAATTGCAGGCGTTGTAGTTGATCTTCGTGAGGCCCATGATGTCGGAAAGCACGTTGCGGATATCAGGCTGCTCTCCCGTACTACGCAGAACGGTGATGGACAACGGATTCGGTGTTTCCGGGCCAATATAGGTATCCAGCCTGGGCACAAAGCCGTTAGTCCACAGCAATGCGTTACGGTCATCAAGGATGATGGCGGTTCCGCGCATTACTGGGTAGTCGCCGTCACGGAACAGCTTAGATTCGCCATGAGTCTCCTTGATTCGTACTCCTACGACATTTGTGCCTTCCGGAGCGGCTTCCTTGAAAGCATTCCATTCATCGTCGTTGAACGTCGTCCGACCGTGAATAAAAAATTCTTTCGGTAGCTCGCCGTGCTTCTCCTTGAACGTTTCGAGTACCTTGGCAATCAGGCTCTTCGCTTCGGGTGTCTTTAGATGAAACTCAAAGTCGCCGGTTTTCCATGGACCGTTCGCGCCCCGAAAAACAACAGCGTCCCCCTCATTAAGGAACATCTGCGCCGCGCAGCACGCATGTTGCTTGGGGTCGTTCGGGATCATCTTGAAGACAAGCCCGATGTAGCAAACACCCGGTCTGACGTGCGCCAGCTTCCACGGCGGCTCCGCCTGGGTTTTGTAGTAGAGCCCTGTTGCCAGATTCCACGCAACCGTCGCCGAGTCTTGAAGTCCACGGATTGGATACCCTGCGTGATTGAGAAACTTGTCAGGGGCCAATGTCGTTTCGCGGATAAGCTGCGAGGTATGTCCAAGTTTTAGCAATCGTGCCTTCACCTGCCGGTGAAAATCCGGTACGTCGTCGAAGAGGTCCTCTGCACTCTGGTCAATGACATCCCGAAACAGCGGAAGGTCCGTTTTTTCTCTCTTACTTTTGGCAAATTCACCTTTTGTCAGATCCAGGCCCGAACGCCGAGCCAACGGCTTGCAACGCTCGAATATGATTTCGGGCAGAACGAATATCCAGACGTTGACCGTTTTTTCCTCATTCTTGTCATAGCGCTCGATCTCATTCACGTAGAGGTCTACCGCTTTCCTTACAGCCTCATGCTGGTTTAGTGTGCGGGTAGCGTCGTCAAGAACCTTGGCATCGACCTTGCGCTCGACAAACTCGCCGGGGCTGATCATGATGCCGAACGCTTCCTCCAGTCCCGGAAAATTCGTGAGATGCAGGCGGTTCTCCTTGTCGGTTTTCTTGCGCGGCTGGACGGCCACGAACCCGCCGAGAGCGATGGCCCAGTTCCTGAAATATGAAAGGCCGTCCTTCGTCCCAATGACTCCGACCGAAATCTCACGCGGTCGAACCGGGGCAGAATGAGGCCCATAGAGGAACAGACCGTCCTTTGGATGATCGCAGGTCTGGCCGTGGCCGAAAGACAGTTCCGGCTCCTCAATATGGATGACTTCGAGGGACTTGTCGGGCAATTCCATCACTCATCCTCCAGGTTAAACATGCCGAGGGTGGAATCATCAGATTCCTCTGCATCGTCTGCCATTGCGTCAGGCAGAGCTGTTGTGACCGGCGACGTGAACAGCATCGGCCTGCCGCCAAGCGTGATGGAGCAAGCGTCGGACAACGGCACCGTAATACAGCTAGACTCGGTCGACAATAATTCGAGAAACGCCATTAAGCGACCATGCCATGCTTTGTTGCGCCAGCCTTTGCAGATCGTCCGCCGCAACCGGTGTTGTATCGCGGCGTCGTTAATAACGGCACCGGCCCGATCGCCAGCGGCCAGTTCCGCAAACAATACTCGCGCTTTGAGCTTGAAGTGGGGAAAAGGCCAAAAGAACGGCGTTGCGGATACGCCATATTGCCAAACCTTGCCACCGGCGCTGTTGCGCAACATTGAAGAGCGTCGTTGGCCGTCGCGGCCCCAAGATATCCGCTTTCCCAACGGAGTCTGCGCCTCATCGGCATGGAATGCTGTCTGCGCAGCAAAAAGATGCTCGTACAGGCCCTTTGAACGACAGAAATTCTCCCACGCTCTACGGAACATGGATGACACAATGTTCTGCGCTTCGCGCGGTTTTATATCCGGTGATTGACTGCCGTGTTCGGCGAAATCGAGCAATTTATGCTCGGACTGGATTTTAAAGGGCGCTACGTCCGCGAAGTCACGCTCGATCTCGTCCGGAGAAGCGAAAGAAAAGAAACCACGCTGATACGCTTCGGCGGGAACTGCGCTTACGCGGCAAGTCTGGTCCATCAAGTCAAGATTGATAGGCCCCGGCGGGTAGTAGTAGCGGATTGTGTCCGGGAGACTGGAGACTCGGAGCCAATTGGAAGTGAGGATCTCAGGCGATTTCTCGACCTTTATCGCTAGTCGCTTGCGGTAGTTCTCCCAGTTTGGATTGATCCCGGCCACGTCTGCAGCGCGTGGCACTTGCTGCTTTTCGAGCGTGTCTAGAAGGTCACGCAGGCCGCCAGCCCAGCTTCCCAAGAACTCGACCCATTGAAGTTCGCCGATGCCGAATAGCTTTTTAAACGGCTCAAGACGGAGCGGAATGATGAAGCGAGGGTCTTTTAGCTCCTTCACGAGGTCCGTGCCGATACCGATTTCCTCCTGAACTCCATTTTTATTAAGGGTGGCATCACGGCAGCACAGAAGCATTTTCACTGCTTTGTTTTGCAGCGTGTCGGTAATTTCTCTGCGCCAGCGGTCACCCGGCTCAAGGGTAAGGATATCCGCAAAGACAGCGTATCCCGCGGCCTCAAGGCGAGGGGCAAGCCACAGCACAAATTCGTCGTCTTCAGGAGTGGCTTTGCTTATGAACACGATGTTTCGTGTTCTGCCGCTTGCACCGTCGCTCGCGTTTATACATCCCGGCTCGTTGGTCACGTTATTCCCAATCTGCGCTTTTCAATCCAAGGCTGTTGGCGATTTCAGAGACAGCACGCATATTCTCATTTTTGCTTGCGAACTTGCTTCTCGGCGGCAAGGTAATGTTCAGTAGCATCACGCACAATCCATGCCAACGACACCTTCTTCTTCCTAGCAAGCTCCTCCAAGGTTCGGTAGAGGTCGGGAGGAAAGCTGATTGACGCGCGGATCGGCATTTCATCTGAGGTTTTCATACTTTCACCGCTTCTTTTGCAACAAGCTGCATGCTTATTAACTACTGGTTCACCACTTTACACCACTTTGGTGAAGTAGAAGCATTTTTCATCTTCCTTATCGAGTGGTACCTGTCCATGTAGCTCCAATAGCTCACCGAAAACGATGCGGAAGAGTACCCGAATTTCTTCTTCGTTGACGTGCCCCCGCTTCAGGCAACGGTCTCGCATGGGCGCGAAGAACCCGTCAAGGGTCTCCGCTGCGCTACGAGTGAACGCGCAAAAGACGCGCGCCCTTGACTGAACCTTCCCGCCCCCGCCCGTTGCAAAAGCCATGAAGCGGGGGCACTCAAACAAAGAAATTTGGTTTGAGGCAGACGCCCTCCTTCAAATCCGGCCCACGCGGCCACGAGGAGAGCACACACCATGCCTTACGCCAACGCAGCTACAACCACCAACACCGCGCCGCACAGGAAAAATGCGGCGCTCCGCCCGACGAGCGAATCGCCCTATCAGCAGCGCACCACCGAGCGTGAGAACCCCGCGCAACAACTCATCAAGCAAGCGGTGGACTTTCTGCTCCAGCAGCTTGAAGCAGGCAAGAGCGAGACGTTAACCGCATACCTTGCGGCAATGGCACGTTTTCATCGGTACAGCTTTGGAAACATTCTCGCCATCGCACGCCAAAGCCCGACCGCATCGCGCGTTGCTGGTTTTCACACTTGGAAAGAGCTAGGCCGATTCGTCAAGAAGGGTGAGAAAGGTATTCAGATTCTCGCGCCGATGGTCGCAAAGCGGCGCAGGAAAGATGCGGCAGAACAGGAATACACGCCGAATCAGGAAACGAAACCCGCGCCGATGCTGATCGGCTTTCGCGCCGTCTATGTGTTCGACGTTGCCCAAACCGAAGGCGCGGAGCTTCCCGAACTTGAGCACAACATCAGCGGCGAAGTCGGCGCACACCGCGAACGGCTGATTGCTTTCCTTGATGGTCAGAATATCGCGCTCGAATTCAATGAGCGCATTGCTCCCGCGCTTGGCGTCAGCTACGGCAGCAGAATCGCCCTTTTGCCCGGTCAGTCTCAGGCCCAGGAATTTACCACGCTGGTTCATGAAACGGCGCATGAACTCCTGCACAAAACCGAGCGCCGCACCATGACAACGGCCACCGTACGCGAGACCGAAGCCGAGGCAGTTGCCTTTATCGTCGGTCAAGCAATCGGCCTCGAAATCGGAACAGCCTCTTCCGACTACATACAGATGTACGCCGGAAACGCGGCGCTCTTGGCCGAGAGCCTCGAAGTCATTCAGCGCACTTCAGCCGTGATCCTCGGAGCCATTCTCGCGCAGGATACCGCTCTTGAAGGCGAATCGGTAAATCAGGAGTTTCCCGCAGCTTCAACCGAAACGCCTATGCGCGGCTAGTCCGCTTCTGTGGAGCGGACGACAGCCCGACGTTGTCTCCGCTCCGTGCTTTCACCCTTCAACCGCTCGAAAGGAGCTTACCATGCAAAACACCGTTCTCAACGCCACCGAGTACCGCGACCTTCCGCTTGCGTTGCTCAACGAATCGAAGACCAATCCACGCCGCGTGTTTGACGATGCGGCTTTGAAAGAACTTGCGGCCAGTATCCGCACTCAAGGGGTATTGTCGCCCCTGCTCGTTCGACCACTCGCCGAGAATAGCTTTGAGATCGTGGCCGGTGCGCGGCGTTATCGCGCCGCGCAAATGGCCGAGGCTGCAACCGTGCCTGTCCGCATCGTCCACTTCTCCGATGCGGAGATTTTAGAAGCACAGCTCGTTGAAAACCTGATTCGCGCCGAAATTCACCCGATGGAGGAGGCCGAAGGATTCCGTGCATTGCTCAATTTGGAAGAGCCCAAGTACAGCATCGAACAAATTGCTGCGCGTGTTGGCAAGCTACCCTCGTTCGTGGCTCATAGATTGAGATTGATCGATCTAATTCCCGCAGCCGTGGAAGCGTTCTACGCCAACGAAATCGGCGTTGGTCATGCGCTCCTGTTGGCGAAGCTTCCCTCCGAGCAGCAGAAAGCGGCGCTTTCCGCGTGCTTCAAGGAAGTCTACAACGGAGAGCAGAAACCCACGCGAGTTTTGCTTCCACTTCGCACCCTACAATTCTGGATCGAAACCAACGTCTTGCTCGTCCTGAAAGATGCGCCCTTTGATAAGCGTGATGCGCAGCTTGTTCCAGCGGCGGGTAGTTGCGCCGACTGCCCGAAGCGCACCGGACACAACAAACTCCTGTTCGGTGACGACCTCGGAAGGCAAGGGGACCGCTGCACCGATCCCGGTTGCTATCAATCGAAGGTCGCGGCACACGTGGCAAAGGCGATTGCAGACAGGCCGCAGCTTGTCCAGATCAGTACCGCATACGGGAGTCAGAAAGAAGGCAGCGCCGTTTTACCACGCAATAGGTACACCGCAATTCGTGACGACAAGCCGAAATCGAAGGACGAGGCTACGCGCCCAGAATTCAAGGTGTGCAAGTACGCGACGGAGGCGATCATTGCCGAAGGCAGCGACGTTGGGACCATGCAGAAGGTCTGCGTCAATCCCGACTGCGCCGTCCACCATCCCAAGAAGGCAACCAGCGGGGGAGCAGCAAGCGATGCGCAGTGGAAGGCCGAGCAGGAGAAACGGCGCAAGGAGGAAGCCATCGCCAGCGCTACTGGCGTGCGTGTTCTCTCTGCAATCGGCGCGGCAGTTCAAGTGCGACTCACAAAGCGAGACCTGTTGTTTGTTGCGGAGCGCCTCGCGAATCTGCTCGACGAAAACCGCGTTGCGATTCTGGCGCGGCAACATGGCATCAACAAGGCGAAGGAGGTAGATTCGCTCGGCAAGTTGTATTTAGCGTTTCTCCGTCGTTCCGACGAGAGCACTCTGGGGTGCGCCGTGGTCGAGTCTGTCATTCTGCTATCGGCTTCGCGTGGTAATGCCTCGCAAGTGCTGAAGGATGCGGCAGCGGCGTACAAGGTGGATACCGAAGCTCTTGCCGCCAAGGTCAAACAGGAGTTTGCGGCTAAGGAGAAGGCGAAGGCAGCGAAGAAAACAGCGCCGCAACAGCCCGCAAAAGCTGCCGGAAAACCCGTTAAGAAGGTGGCAGCGTAGCCTTTTGAACAAACTTCCCGGGCGGAGCTTGAACGATCAGGCTCCGCTTTTCTCTGCCCAAAGCCCGTCGTCCCACCCTCATCTGTGCTCCCGCTTTAGCGGGAGTTCATCTCTCGCCCACCCGACGGTCGCAGGTGATTTCTATGTGACATCAGAACAAGATGTTTTTTGCGGTGTCAATCTACCTAAACGGTTTGATTAGTGGAGAGACGATCCGCATTCCTTTGCTGACCATGAACTTCGGAACCAGCCTCGGTTAGGTCAATCAGGACGATCTCTTCGGGAATTTCTATCCTAATCTCTGTGCACCATCGAATCCAGACGGGAACATAATTCAACTGGCGGGCCTTCAGCAGCTTTTCAATGGACTTTGAGTTGTTGGCGCTGTCAATTTCAATTGCATATGTGGCTGTTGCATTTCGTTTTGGTCTCATTACCCAGTCGAGCTTCCCGAACCAATCCGCTCCGGGAGAGTGAAAGAGTCGAAGGTCCACCTCACGGGCGGTATGGACATAATTACTAAGGCAGAACTTGATTAGCTCTCCATTCAACTTTGCCGTCCCGTCTCCCCTCCTGCGGCCTAATCTTGGAACTGCAGCTTTGAATAACCATTCAGCCAAAGCATTCAGAAATGGATCATTGCTTGAAATCATTGCCCTCTCCGTATCTCTTCTGATCGGCTCAAGACCTACTTCCGATCAGTGTGGAGCTGTATAGGTCATCTATCCCGATAGTCGGCGCGGGAAGCACCAATGGGCGATGTAGTCTAAGCCCGTGGTCGGATCCTCAAACGCTCTTGTATTTGCTGGTAGACGGGCAGGGCGGTGCCGGCTTCAATGGTCACTGCGATGCCATAACGGATCATCTGATCGGTCGCAAGGCCGGCATCTTCCTTACACCACACACGAATACCGAGTTGTCCATCATCGATGAACGCTACGGCAGACTCACCCTCAAAATGTTCATGGAAGAGAGTCCCGCGCTTGCACGAGGGATCGGAAGGCTGGGCTTTTCGCCGCTCGACGCCCAGAGTCTGAAGGGGGCGATCAGGTTCCGCCCCCATCTTGATACAGCGGTAACTTTGATGACCAGGCCTGATCGGAGAACTCCATGCAAGAGTGATAGACAGAGCACGCGGGTCGGTCACGCGCTCTAAACTGGCAGGCAAGGGGATTCGGTAAGTCTCAGCATAGTCCGTCCGCATGGAACTGTACCCGACAAGTGTCGCACGATTCGCTGAACACTCAAGAACGGTGAAGGTGTCAGGTGTCCCATAGCCGACGAATCGGCTGGCATTATCAGCCCGCTCGACGTGCCTTCGGGGATCGTCCGGCCCGCAAATGTTCTTTACTAGCTCAGAACTATCGCTCCACCGAGCGGAGTGGAACAACAGTGCTTTGACCACCAGCGCATAGTATTCAGGCGGCATATCGGCGAAAGCTGAACCGCCGTGCTCATCCATCAAAGAATCGAAGATTTGGATGCAGGCCCTTGTTGCAAGGGCCGTGGCAGGGCTGGTTCCGGCCGTGTAGGTAATTCTGTCGAGACGTCCCTGCCCCTCCGGATCGGGAGCGGCGGAGCTAAGTCCGTACATCCGGCGTGGCGTGCATTGAATGACCTGAAGATGTGTTCCGGATGCCTGCATCCGCACGTGTTCACGCCCACCATCGAAATAGAGTTCCGGCTTAATCATGCGCCTGTAGCCAAGCCCCAGACCCGAAGTTATGTTCGGGAGCGCTACGCTCTGAAGTGGGTCCAAGGTGTTCACGCCCACTTGGCGATTGGGAACATTATCGTGATGGCTCGCGCCAATGGTAACCACATTAATTGCCTCGGCCGGAGAGAGAATAGTCCTTTCAAATTTGGCATTGTTAAGAGACTTAATGACTGCACGCTCCCGCTCCTCAGGCGATGCCTGCTCGAAGGCTGTCCAACTCGCGTAGTCGGCCACTTCAAGCGGGGTCAGAATATTGCCAGCACTCACTAGAAAGAGAAGACCGTACTTGTACGCCAGGAAATCGAGAAGTCTGGCGAGGGGGCTCATAACTCCCGCAAATGGCCGGCGCAAATCCCCCATTGAGACATTGATCAGGAACACAGTGGGGGCGGCACCTGGCGCCACTTCCGTTCCTTTGATCCGCAGGATGGCACGATGAATCGTGTCAATAAGGAGCTTGTCAGCCTCTGCTTCTTCAACCCCGTTGCCATTGGTGATCATTACTGGACAAACGTAGAGCGGGCGCGCGAGAGACTCGCCAGTTACATTACGATCGCCGTGCAAGATAAGAGACGCCATCGCCGTTCCATGAACCCGATGTGAAACAAGGGCGCGTGCTTGAAGATCATCGGGATCGTCAATGATCAGCCTGTCGGCGAGAAGCGTATGCGTCTGAAGCGGCATCCCGTCCAGCAATGCAGCGACAGGAACATCGCCAATCTGAACATTTGGAGTTGCGATCTGAAAGCTAGCAGGTGCTGTTACCTCAATATCAAGACCATCGCGGAGAAGACTCTGCGGACGTAAGAACATAACTTCATCAGCCATGGCCAGCTTGACGCTTTCATGATCAATGAGGCGCTGCACATACCCTGACGGTATATCTGCGAGTAAGCCGTGATAGGCAATCTCGTTAATTATGGCCTCATGTAGAACGCGGCCTCCGGCTTCCTGCACCACGGTTCGAATAGCAGTGGATGCTTGCGCTCTGAGCGCCGGACTATTTCGAAACCACAACTCGATTTCACTGCGGACGGGCTTTTCGGGATCGCGTACCCGTTCTTCTTGCCAGAAGTCGAGAGTCTCCGCGGGCACGCGATCCTGGATGCCCCAGGGGCGAAGGTCATGCAATTGGGCAAAAACGTTCCCGATCGGTGCAAGGCCTCTATCAAGTCGCTGATCGTTACGCCAGAGATCCCATAAGCGAAGCAGTTCACTCAGTGCACGTACGTCCGGCATGGCAAGGTAAAATCGGCCCGTGACGTTTTCGCCCGGTATGTCCTGCCCTTTGTTATTACCCTTTTTGACAACAGCCGCAAAATCTTCATCGGGAGCAAAGTCGGTCTCTATTTCGGCCATGAATTCGAGCCCAGGGACCCTCCCAACGGCCTTGAGAAAGTTCGCGACTGATCCAGCAATCTCGAAGACTATGACACGATCGGGAGCCAATGCGGTCGGATCGTCTCGAAGCTCAATCGGCGCCCCCTCTCTGGATAGTACGTCCCGTAAACGCTCGAAAACCGGCCCGTGATGTTCTCCTTGCCGCGTTTTGTTTGGCTTTCGGAAGCTTGGTATCAGGCGCCCGCCCACCGGAACCTGTGCCGGACTAGCGTTTGGCAGACGAAGCAGAGGACGCTCTGGCATTACCCTCCCCTTTCAGTTCGTTTCTTCTGGCGCGGGTCTTGGATGTCCAAATATCCAACTGCTCAGTCACGATGCTCTTGAGGGATGTCTCGCCAGCGCACAATATCTGCCGGCGGCGAACGTCAAGGCAGAACTCTTCTGCCTCCGCATAGCTGATCGTTCCCAGCGCCTTGCCTATCGAAGCCGAGGAGAGTTGGTTGATTTCACCAAATCGAGCGAGAAATTTACCAATATAATCCGCCAGCTGCTTTGGAGTTGGCAAGGGAAGACTCAGCCTCAGCTGAAATCTGCGCCATGTCGCACGGTCCAAGAGCTCTGGATGATTTGTGGCAGCCACGACAATCGTGTAGCTGGGAAGCTCGTCGACTTGCATCAGAAGGGACGTGACGACGCGCTTGATTTCTCCAGTTTCATGAATATCTCCTCGTTCCTTACCAATCGCGTCGAACTCATCGAAAAACAGAACGCATGGAATTGTGCGGGCGTAATCGAACACTCTTTTCAGCCGCGCAGCGGTTTCTCCCAGGTATGAACCGATTATGGCCTCGTAGCGAACAACGAAGAGGGAGACGGCGACTGCTTCAGCTAAGGCCTCCGCTATGGTTGTTTTGCCGGTCCCAGGGGGACCTACTAGGAGGACTCGGTTTCGGGGCTCAAGACCGTGTGCCCTCAGGATGTCTGAACGGTGCTGCTCTTCGATTAGCTGCCGAAGCGCCTGGGACGAGGAATCGGAAAGTATGAGATTTTCCAGCTGTCGGCGTGGAATAACCTCGGAGATAAAGTCCCTTCCGCGGCTTTGAGCATCGATCGGCATCACTGCGGAAGCATGCATGGAGGCTCCATTTCCATTCGGTTGAATGAGACTTGCCAGACGATCCGCAAGCACAATATGTCGCTTTGCGCGTTCCTCTGCAATGATTGCCTCTGTTACACTTCGGAAGCCCTTTCTATCCCCACTACTTCCGGCCTTAACGAGAGAGACGAGAAGGTCACTGCGAGCCATTGGACCCTCCCGTGCTATTCCTTTTGAGTTTTTCAACTGCAGCTTCGATAAGCCAATTATTTCGCGACTGGGGAATGTCCCGGTGATCCAAGGCTTCATCGATCTGATCAATGAGGCTCTGGGGAATACGTACCGTAACCGGCACGCGAGCTGACGCCGATCGCTTCAATGGTCGATTGGCCCGTTTCTGAATCATAGTGACATCATAATGATGTCAGGGCAAAATGCAAGTGGATCCTCTCCATGCCAAAACCTCACCGTGAACGTTATTAAAGTGTTCTGGAAACAGAAAGAAACGGTCTCGACTCGCTTATGGCTGAAGGCGATTCGGCATAGAATTGACTCGCTCCGCTGTCTACCGGCGGAGTCAGCACTTACCTGCATTGATGGTTGAGCAGGAGAAAGGGAGTACAGCCATGAGCGATTCAGAACACCAACAACAAGAACTCAGTCACTTCCATGTGTGCGTTCACTGCGGAAGCGCGTTCCGCAGAGAAGAATACGAAAACAGAGCGCTAACTTCGGGCGTTTACTTGTGCCCGAAGTGCGGCCTCGAAGGTCCCCTCAATGTCGTGATACGAGAGGATGAAACGGTCGCGCCCGGCAATGGCTGTCCTCCCGGCAGGGCTTCATCCCGCTAAGGGCAAACGCGCCTGTTGCGCCGGGCGGGTGCTCGCAAGCTTCCGTCCGACGGCGCGGACAAATTCGCTGACGAGACGCGACTTGTTATCAGCGCGGGTCGCCAGCTTCGTCACCAAGCGTAGGCGCTCCTCGGCCAGCGGCCGCATCGTGACGCCATCACGCGCGATGCGCCACGCGTCTCCGCGAGACAGGAACCCAACGCCCTTGTGCGCCAGAATCAGCTCGGAAGCTTCTTCGGCGCTGGTCACATGATGGACATCGCGAACCGCAACCCGTTTCTCAGTCTTGACGCTCTGAACCGTCTCATGGAAGTGGGGATTCACATGCGGTGCAGGAAGTATCCAGTCATGACCGCCGACATCTTCGAGGTGAAGCTCCCTCTTCGCTCTCAGCGGATGATCGCTGGACATGGCAATGTAAATCGGCGTGTCTGCCACCACCAGCAGATTGAGCTTCGGAGTATCGGGGACGGCGATCACCAAAGCCATGTCGAGCTTCCCCACAGCTACTTGATGCGCCAGCTCGTGGGAGTAATGGCTCGACTGCTTGATCTTCAGGCCCGGAAATAGCGGAAGCTGGATCGACAGGAGCATCGTTACAAGGTAGGGATCGGCGTGAGTGGACCTGCCCAGATGGAGTACCTCTTCGGCGCCGCGCGAAGCCGCTATGGCATTGATGACCGCACGTTCCGCATGGAGCAACGCATCCCGGGCTTCCTGCACAAAAAGGCGACCGGGTTCGGTCAACTCGACAACCTGATGATTGCGCTTGAACAGGCGCGAGCCGACTAACAGTTCGAGTTCCACGATTCGTCGGCTCAATGTCGATTGGTCGATTCGCAGCCGTTCGGCGGCGCGGGAGAAGTTGAGATCTTCCGCCAAGACTATCGCGGCTTTTAACAACCTAATTTCTGGGGGCTCCATAGCAATCCTCCGAGAAAGAACCTGGGTAGGATGGCGAAAACGCTAATTTGTCGGATTGCGGTGCCCACACAAGCCAAGATGCTGATCCGATGCAGCTTGGGAAACTCTGGTTGCAAAAATCTTCAAAAATTGCTCGTTATTCCCTCCACGCATAACGGGGCGCATGGAATTCATTGGACACATGGCTTATCCACTACCAATCTGTTGGTGCAGGTGGCACTTCTTGAGTGGAAGCCACACCAACACAGACACTTGAAGCCCGCTGAATGCAGCCGGGCCGGTGGAGGAAGACTTGTATGGGTTCAATGCCAAGGCCGCAGGAATCGTTTGAGCTACTGCTGACCGCCGACGAGGTCGCCATCATCCTCAAGGTCAGTAAGGATTGGGTATGGGATCACTCCTCCCGGAGACGCCCCTATCTGCCGGTCATCCGCATGAGCGACGGGGCGCTGCGCTATCGCGCCAGCGGAATCGAAGAGTTTTTGAAGGAACGCGAACGGGCCTCTACCTTACGGCTGAAACGCCGGTAGAATAGAGGCGGCCCGTTTTCCTCCCACACAGAAATCAGAGGATTCGATGGGTACATCGCACCAGAAGGGGTGGGTGTCGGTTCGTGGAAAGAAGTGGTACGGATATTTCCGCCGGACGGTCATCGACCCGAAGACGAATCATCCCAAGGAGGTTTCGACTCCGGTTGCGCTCGGACTGAAATCCGAGATGACCAAGTACGAGGCGCGCGAAAAGCTGGGACTCGAAATCAAGAGGCTTACCGGACATGTCACCGAAGATGGGGTTGTCAAAAACGGCAGCGTCACCTTCAGTTGGTTTGTCCATAACCGCTACCTGCCGCTGAAAGAGGCGGACTGGAAAGAGGAGACAGCCAAGGTGAAGAAGTTTCTCATCCAGGCCGATCTTGTGGACGCATTCGAGAATATACGACTCGAAAACATCGACAAACTCGCTCTCCAGACCCATCTCAATCGGATGGCCAAAACCCGGTCCCATGACCGAGTGCTACACGCCAGAGCCTACCTGCGGGCCATCTTCGCCGAGGCAGTCGAACAGGACTTTCTTATCAAAGACCCGGCGCGCTCGATCAAGGTTCCCACCGAGTTGAAGGAAATCGACAAAACAACCCTCACTTGGGATCAGCTTCGTGCCGTTTTGTCGAAACTGCCGCTCCGGGACTGGATTGTGCTCAAGCTCGATATGTCGAACGCCTTGCGGCCCGGTGAACTATTCGCGTTGCGGTGGAGCTGCTTCGATGCGAAGAATTGCCTGATCGAGATCAAGGAGACGGCCTACAAGGGCAAGATTCGTCCTTGGGGCAAGACCAAGGGAAGTCTTACCAAGATCCCGATTGCCGAGCAACTAGCGGTAGAACTTGAGACATGGCGCAACGAGTGCCGGGAAGAACAGCGGCACAAGAAGCGCTGGGATGGACCGAGCGCCGACTCGCCTGAAGCGTTCATCTTTCCGGGACGCCACGGCGGATTCATCGATTCGAGCAACTACCGCAAACGGGTGCTGCACAAAGTGGCGAAGGAGCTGGGATTGCCAAAACTGACGTTCCAGGTCATCCGCCGCACGATTGCAACCCTCGCCAAGGACAAAGGGCACGTCAAGGACATTCAGGGCATGATGCGCCACTCGCGACTGGCCACCACGACCGAAGTCTACATGCAGTCGCTTGAGGATGGAGTGCGAACGACGGTGAACTCGATCCATGACGAGCTGAGCGGTACGTGGGGACCGGGACCGTCGCGGACACCTCGGAAACAACACACTGCTGTGATCACTTCGGCAAGCGCCGCATCAGCGATGCAAAAACAGGATCAGTCTGCGAAGCCGGTTCGCGGAGTGGTTTTGGAATTTGCGACAAGAATGCGACAAAGTCGAGGAAGGGAGGTGCTTCTAAATGATTGATTTAATTGGTGGACCTGGTCGGGATCGAACCGACGACCTCTTCCATGCCATAACGAAAAGTGCTTGTAACTTATTGAAAACATGAGCATCGATGGCGATGAAAAGCATCCAAGAGCATCCTTATAACACCCAAATCTTTCGGTCAACACCCTTGGCAGCACCCTCTGATGTTTTTTGGGTGGCGATTGGCAATGGAGATATGCGCTTGAGAAACAGATCGCTGTTGTATCGGAATCGACCCGTCCAGCAAGGTCGATAAGTGACTGGGGCCGTTCCCGCCATTCCAGAATCGTTTCCGCAGAGATCAACGAACGCTGGCCGACTTCTCGTTACCAATTTTGGTTCTGTGAGTGACTTAGCGATAATGCGGCAATCGAGGCTTCACGTTTGGCAGCACCGCACTCGGCGGGGATGTTCATATTTTGATCCCGACCTTGTAGAGCTCTATGAATCCTTCTTGCTCGTAGTCTTCTTGGAAAGGAAATTCTCGGCGCGTACACATGTTCGCAGAAAAGCTCTGCTTCTTCGGGCTGTCGTCTCCCGATATTGAGAAGTCGGTCCGTTCCAGGCCTTCGAAAAGGACGTAGTCGCCAGGAGTATCAAGCTGCCCAACAATCCGCGACCTTCCGAAGGAACGTGGTTTTGACCAGTCAGCGTGCTCTCCGTCCTCTGATCCTCTCGCGATCGCTACTGGCTCCGGTGATTACTATCTATCCTGCAATGTCCAAATCGAATTCCAGGATGCCGAGGTCGATTGTTCGAATTATTCCGGGACCTTTTTCGGAAAAGAACATGCACGCTACCCGCACCTTCGACGCTCAGGAAATTTCGTCACTCCGAAGGAGTACTGGCGAACATAGTCTCGATGGGGCGTTCCCATATCAGTTTCGTTCCAAAGCCTAACGTGTTGTCCGTCAATTTTCCATAATCAATTGCGATTCGCCAAACAGTAGCGTCCGAAGTCAGTGCAAATGGAAACCGGCGACAGTATTGTTTTCGTGCGTTCTTTGCCTCGTCTCCTTCCGGAATGCCGGCTGATCCGGAGAACTGAAATCCTCGAATATGTGCGATCATCTGAGACTGTGTTGCGACCGTGCCAGAGACACGTGAATTTCGCAACATCATCGCTCCATGCCGAGTGTTTCTATTTGTCATGATGATGAAGCTCATTTGCTCCCGAACAAAAGCATAGAAACACGAAGCACACCAGACTTGGCTATCCTCCGATGCGGCAAGTGTAAGAACGTGTTGCTTCGTGAGATAACTTTGAATCCGGTTGCAATCCTGATTTTGGGCTGTCAATGCGTCCTCGCAAAAGTGGATGGTTTGCTGTGTTGTTTAAGGGAGCAGTTCGCGCATTGGAAATGGTTGCAGCCTTTGCCAGAATCCTAGAGCGGGGAAAGTAAGGAAGGTCCGCTCGTTTCCCGCTCTAGGATCTTTCGGCAGCTATTGGTTCCAATAGTGAAGCACACGCTTGCGAATTTCTTCTGGATACGCGCCTTCGAAAGAACTGTGCCGTAGCCGCCCCTGTCCAGGAGACGGAAGCAGGCAGTCATGAGCCACGCGAACTCCTTGGTGCTTATGCCGTTCCTCTTCCGTATAGCAGGCAAGCAACGGCAACACCGGTCCTTCGCTCGTGATCTGGCGCTTAGTCGGATGGCATCTCGTCGGAACAGCCCACAAATAGTCGATAGGATTTGTGGGGTCTATATCATCATCAAGAACAAAGATGACTGGGCAAAGAAGCCCGAATTTTGTCTTCCAGATAACCTCCGCAATTTGCTTTGTAAACTGCTCGCTATTTACCCCATGCAGTTTCTCTCGCCAATCAGACGGCACTGTAACAAAGATCCAGTGGTTGGCTGTCTCCAGCGGCGACCAAACTGTCGTCACCGGCAGGCCCGCTT
>Ga0255336_100598_pt1 | contig 48858 bp, 57 predicted proteins | sample MeOH1_35cm_T3_17_FD_189102 | JGI IMG/M metagenome (GOLD analysis project Ga0255336, IMG submission 189102) | Sandy soil microbial communities from University of British Columbia, Vancouver, Canada - MeOH1_35cm_T3_179 | ecosystem: Engineered > Artificial ecosystem > Sand microcosm > Unclassified ... | reverse complement strand
TTCCTTGGCCACTTTTCATTTGACTCTTTCGGGGGCCTACTCTTCCACAGACTAAATGTATCTCACATCTATAGGTCTCTACGAGCAACAAGACCCTAAACAGCGGGATCACAACCTTCGAGGCAAGTTTATCACAGACGCAGATGGTCGTTATTCATTCTACTGTCTACGACCAACACCGTACCCGGTATGGCATTATCTCAAAACTTTCTAGTTTCATCTGAACCAACTCTCTTTCTTCAGGTCCCGGACGACGGCCCGGCTGGCAAACTCCTCAAGCTCATGGACCGTCACCCCTACCGGCCTGGTCACATCCATTTGATTATTAAGGCCGCCGGCTTCAAGCCGATCACAACCCAAATATTCGATGGCGACTCGCAATATCTGGAGAATGACTCTGTGTTTGCCGTCAAAGACAGCCTGACGGTGACGTTCAAGGAGCGCAAAAACGACCCCCAAGCTCGATGGGAGCTACAGTATGATATTGCGCTGGCCCCGGAGGAATGAAGGAAAGGGGCCATGTCATGCGCCTAGTGCTTGTACCCGTGCTTGTACCAGTTGCTCAATAAGCTAGAAAAATCTCTAGGACAGACGCGAGAACTAATCCCTCTATTCAGAATATACAACTAGTCATCTGATCGCTGACTCAACTTCGAGGCAACTGAGTCGATTTGTGTTGGGGACACAGGCAGTTGTGTGACGTAATCGCCTTGCTTCCAGAACTCCTACAACACCACCCGTGGGCTCCCTCTTTAGAATTAATAAACTCGTCTTGCTTGGTGCATCAGATTAATTCATTGCGTTGATGCCAAGTCAGCTTCTTCCTCACTACAGAAATAAACTTGTCAGCCAGAGAGGTAGTGGTTGCTGGGCAACAGCAGCCATCGCCCATAGCCTGAGGGCACTATGCAGGTGTCTAGTTAGCCCTCCTCCTTCTGAAGGACAATTGAGTGGTTGATCCAACCTATGATTCCCTTGAGTGATCAGGACTCACGAGTTCCACAAAACTAGGCTTTAGCCTTTCTCCCCCATGCACTGCCGCCACTCCCGGCTTGCGTCCCCTCCACTACCCCGCCTCTCCGCAAGCTGTTCGGAACCCCAACCTCCCTTCGGGATCTCAGGCTGGTCCGAAATTTTCGGAAGGGAACCCGACAAACAATGACCAATGGGAGTCTTGGGAAAGGTATCCGAAAACCCCAAATTCGATGTGATTGGGCCCGTGAAGCGATAAGTCCACAAAACATCGATCATGTGCGCCTGCAGAGTTGGCTGCGAGCAAGGACAGGCCAATTTCCGACGGATTGAAGGGGGTCGGGGCGGGGATCACTCTGGATGACTTGGATGCTGAGTATCTCTACGTACAAGGTGAGGGGCACCAAAGAAATGTCCGGCAGCCGTATATCTTGTCCATGAATATGATGCACAAGCTTCCGACAAAGGCACGACGATGCGGCCCGAATCCGGAAAGGTGACCAGTTACCGGATCCTGTCTGAATGGGACATTCTCAGATTGCAACCTTAAGCGGATAACCAAATCCAAATATTAGACAGACCCATTAACATTCGACGTCAGGAGTTGCCCTTGTGCATGCAGTTCAGTTTCAATCTTTCTGGGCCTAGAATTGGAGACCGAATCTACGACGACTACCGCTGCTTGACATTACTTCAGATTGTGGCCACCTGTTCAAATGGTCGCAACCAAAGATCCTAACAACCATGTGGACGTGCTGATCGTCGGGGCCGGTCCGGCAGGCCTCATGATGGCCACGTGGATGGCCAAATGCGGCGTGAAGACTCGAATCGTCGACAAGAGAGGCACAAAGGTAGGTGTCGAGAGCCACGGCGGCCGGAACCTTGAGAGTTCTTATGGAGCCATTTTGAAGAGGCTGACCACGCACATAGATCTTCAACGGCCAGGCAGATGGTCTTCAATGCCGCACTCTCGAGATCTTCGACTCGTTCGGCTTCGGCCACCGAGCATGGATCGAGTCCAACCATATGCTGGAGATATGCCTGTGGAATCCCGACAAAGACGGCATAATACGACGAAGCGATCGAATCCCCGACACCATCCCGGGGGTCAGCCGCTTCCAACAAGTGGTGCTCCACCAAGGCCGCATTGAACGGTTCTTCCTTGACTCCATCCATAGCTGGAGTGACATCCGCGTGGAACGCGGCGTCTTGCCTACCAAGCTAGAGTTCGACGAATCACTGGCCGAGGATCCCACCGCATATCCCATCACGGTCACTTTGCACCATCTCTCCGAGGACGAGGCCACGCCGAAGCAGACGGCGACCTCGGCCAACGGCTCTTCAATCCAAGATGGATTATTCCGCAGTAACCTCTCTCCAGATGACACGGACGACTTGATCAAGGGTTCCGAATTGAATGCCAAAGCCAACACCGAAGAAGTCGTGCACGCGAAATACATGCTCGGCGCCGACGGGGCACACTCATGGGTGCGAAATCAACTGGGCATCAAGCTCGAAGGCGAGTCCACCGACTATATCTGGGGCGTCCTTGACATCGTGCCTATCACCGACTTTCCCGACATCCGCATGCGATGTGCCATCCACTCGGCCAATGCCGGCAGCGTCATGGTCATCCCTCGCGAGAATAAGCTGGTGCGGCTGTACATCCAATTGACCACGACGGAGAAGATCGGGGAGGGCGGTTCGCGGGCCGATCGCTCCTCCATCAATCCTCAGGTTATTCTTGAGTCGGCGCAGCGGATCATGGCACCATACAAAATTACATACCGCAAATTAGATTGGTGGACTGCCTATCAGATTGGCCAGAGAGTTGGGACTCAGTTCTCCAGAAGCGAGCGGATCTTCCTGGCGGGTGACGCGGTGCATACACACAGGTAAAAGCCTCTTGCTCACCGGCGGACGATTGCATTGTCAGCTAATGCAACTACACAGCCCCAAAGCCGGCCAAGGCATGAACGTCAGCATGCAAGACAGTACGTCATTTCCTCCTCTCCTCGTTGTTCTTGGATAATGCACAGATTGGCTCATTCAATGGTCGGGATCGTAGCGTATAACCTAGGGTGGAAAATTGCCAATGTCGTAAAAGGCATCACCAATCGCTCTATTCTCAAAACCTACCAGTCGGAACGAATGCGGATAGCGCAAGATCTAATCGATTTTGACCACCGCTTCTCGCGCTTGTTCTCGGGTCGACCGGCAAAGGATGTGATGGATGAAGAAGGAATCAGCATGGAAAAGTTCAAGGAAGCGTTTGAGAAAGGCAACTTGTTTGCCAGCGGGACAGGTGAGTCTCGACATCTCCAGGGATCCTGAAGAAGGCCACTCCCCTCCATTATATAAAAGCTGATTTAAAAAACGTGTAGCTGTGGACTACGGCGCCAGCCTCCTCGTGGCAAAGTCCGGCGACTCCAAAGAACAAGGCGACGGCACCGACGTCTCGGTCAAGAACAAAGATCTCCAAGTCAGCTCGATCCAATCCCTCGCTCCATCGATCAAAGTCGGCCAGCGCATACCCAGCGTCAAAGTATTGAACCAGTCCGACGCGCGACCGTCTCATTTCCAAGAGCTATTGAAAAGTAACGGGCGCTGGCGTGTGGTCATCTTCCCCGGGGATATCCGGAACGCACAGCAGCGCACCAAGCTGGGCCAACTCGGCCAGCGACTGGCTCAGCCTGACTCGTTTCTTCAACGGTTCACGCCGGCAGGTTCACACTACGATGCCGTGTTCGAACTGCTGGCCGTGCACGCGGCGCCTCGAACAGAAACGACCATCTTCGACTTCCCCGAGGTCTTCCACCCATATGACAAGCTAGAGGGGTGGGACTACTGGAAGATCTTCGTCGACGACCAGTCGTATCATGAGGGACATGGACATCTGTACCAAACTTACGGCATTGACCCGGCCGTGGGGTGTGCTGTCATCTTGCGGCCCGATCAATACGTGTCGTACGTCGGACCCATGGACGCATACGAGGAGCTGGACAAGTTCTTCTCGGCCTTTATGATTCCTCAGAATCTGTAGTGGAAACCTATGTAGCACCTCACCAGAAAGGGCCTCCCAAAGGTCTGAAGGTTTGATCTCAAAAACAAATTTCAGCTACAGAAATTGGAATTCCTTGCTCCAAATCACTAATCTTTACATGGTGCTGGCATCAATAGTCGAAAAAAGAGGCACGTTTTCATCGTAGGAATCGAACCAAAGAGTTCTTGGTGACATGGCCAGCATCAATTCATCAACGGCTTCGACCACCGTGGTGGTCACCATGAATTGGTCATTCATGCCGCGGCGTCCTTCCTGCTCTGACTCGGTTCGTGTGAGGGCAAACCTATTGTCTTGAATCTGATCCTGAAACATCATGTCAAATGGCGGAGTGACGAGTCTGTGATGGCTTTGTGGAATCGCTGGTGGCAGCCCGTTTCCAGTCCGGTTCAATGCAGGTCTTGAGGCTGCAGTGGTGGAAATTTGAAAGCTATTTGATGCGGAGTCGGCCGCTTTCGTCCCGGCCATCTGCTGTTGATGAACCTGACCGAAAACCCCTCCGACGAGCTGACCGTGGCGGTCCATGTCCAGCTTCTTCTGTTTCTCGCGGTACGTATCGCAGGCCCGTAGGAGATACCCAATGATGGCCATGTTCCTTCTTGCGAGGGTGTCATGAGGAAAATGGCCGAGGAGCCGATATGCCATGTTGAGGCTTGTGTCCAATGGAATTGTTTTGTAGAGATCGCCGAAATGAGCGAGGCCAAGCACAAGTGCCGATACGAAGATTGAATTGACCACAAAGGGGAGTCGCTTCGGGACGTCATCATAATCCAGCAGAATTCGCAACAGCTCGATGGTCCGGATCGCAGAATCGACGCAGGCGTGTACGAGGACCTTGGCCGAGCAGGACGAGGTACAGGTTTCGACATCATCTCGAGGTTTCAGGTGGGCCGGAGAGATATAAAGCGATACGACCTCGAGCAGAAATGGCCGCGTCAGCAGCATGATTGTCCAGTAGTACGCCTCTTTGATATGTAAAAGTCCGATGTTGGGCCATCTTCCACCGTCGAGGACGTCCGTAGGCTGGATCCCATCAACAGTGAGACCTTGTTGAAAACTGGCCGTCCATTGTCTGTGATGCTCGCTAATCTTCTCCAGTGCTTCGGTTGAAATCATTCGTTTGGAATAAATCTCGGTCAGAATGGTCTCAAATATGGCGCAGAGATCTGCCGACGCCGAGTAATTTTCTGACGTCCTCGTGTCACGGGTCTCTGATGTCGATGGAGGTCGTCCCAGAGAAGCGCTCATGAACAGATCTAAGATGCGGATTGCCTTCCAGAGCCGTTCCCGGGTCCTGAATTCGGTTGGGGTAAAGAGAGCAGATATATCTTTGCGATGCAACCCGAGAGCGTAAGCAGCTCTCACCGCGGTTCCGAGATACATAAAGGCAGCATTCCTCCGAGAAGCGCCAAGCATATACATGGTGATCATGGCGCAGGATTGGACCGTGGAGATGCTTGGATCTTCCATAAAGCTTGCCGCGGCGAGGTAGCGGCCGTAGTTAAAGAAGGCATCAGCGAGCTCTTCCTTATCTTCTGGGCATGTCTGTGCACCGATGGCGAAGATCAGGTAGTATGTCGAACTGAGTCCTTTTGCACCCTCCGACTCGTTCTCAAGCCATGGGCCCAAGTGCGCGAGCAGGTCGGACTCATCGAAAAGGTCGAAAACACAATTCGTGGCCAACATGTAGCGCCGAATGAGGTAGGTCGCCTCTGCGAGAGTGAGCGGTGGCGGAGGTCGTCTAGAGCTGGCGTTGAGCCAGCTAGGTTGACCTTCGGGGGAAGCTTCCACCATTTGATACCGCAAGGGATCCTCCACGAATGAACATGGTCCTATCGAGTCATTGACCACACGCCGAATGCTTTGAAGAAAAGACAAGTTTGCGGAATCTCCTATGAACATGTACTTCCCTTTGGCGTCTTGAATAAGCCTCGATGTCTGCGGTATGGACGTAGATGGCGACTGGTCCAAGACCGGGTTCTGGCCATCGGTATCTGAAGAGTTCGATTGCTGTCGCTCTATTTGGCTCATCAAGTCGAGGCTACCGTTGACGTCGTCGGCGACATCGGGATTATCGATGTTCAAACTTGGCTCTTGATAGCCGCGGACCACGGGACGGCCGCAAAGGAAGCGACACTCGGTAGCCACACCGCGTGATGTACATCGCCGACAAGGCTGCATACCATCACATCGTTCCTTGCGTCGTTTACAATTCTCGCAAGCTTTGGCGCATCGCCGGCGGCTGGATGGATCGCTTTTCCCTTTTGGCATCCCCCTTCAGACACGGCCTAGGGATGATGGTACCGAGTAGAAGGTGGCAGAAACCGCAGCCAGAGTAGCTGCATAAAAATTGAATGTCTCGAGTGGGACTTTCGATGATCGAGAGAGGGGGAAGCGTGGCAGAATGACTGAAGCACCCTCGGAAGCGGACCTTGAAATTTGGAGTACTGATATCCGGGGAAAAAGAGGGGGAGGGGAGGAATTGCGACACCCGTCGGCCCGGGGTCATAATCGTCTTCCCCGCAGTTGTTATTGGTACGTCAGATCAGAACAACTAGGATTTCAGCCAGGACGTGGACACGCACAAAAACCAAAGGACGCCGACCTGCTTTGGATCGCACTGATCATGTCCTTGCCTTGCCACTGTTGAGGGTCCTGTCCTTGAGCTTACTGAATGCTGATTTTGAACGGGAGACTATGGCGAGCTTGATTCGGTGGGACATGGGAGGTTCTTGTCCTGCCATTCCAGAATTACCCCAACCTTTTCCTTGTAACTATTGACCTTGACAGCTGTTATAGCTCATGACCTTGTCAGTGATAAGTCTTGACTGATATAATACTGCTCTTATAGTCCACACCCTAAGATTGTGACTGTTGAACTTGCTGGCCGTTGAGACCCACGCCACAAGCTAGAATGCAGAATATTTTTCACAATCGGAATGATTATCCGTGTAAGTCATTGATCAGGGGTCGCAAAAGGGCTCACTGTGTGGTTGACGACAAACTCGCGGGTGAGGAACTATATCCAGCCGCTCCAAACTTGTCAATCGTGAATCGACTTGATCGCGCTCTTTATTGGCTGCATTGAGAAGATTCTCATGAGCCTAGACCCTGAGACCCAGAGTCTGATGACTACCTTTGTCCGTATTCTGTCTTGATAAGAACGGTCACTGACTGCAAAGGGTCAAAAGGAGGCCGTAAGCTCGCTGGACGGGCCGCCATCCCAAACCTTAAGTGCAATTGAGAGTCAGAAGGCTTCACCATGTTAGAAGCGCCGAGTATTGAGCTCCATTACCGACAGCAAGGCCTTCACATTCAGTTTCGATGCACTTGGTCATGATTGCCACAGAGGTCGAGTGGAGCACTCGACGAATAGAGTTTTGAAACCTTGGTCTTCACCTCTCAATGCATCACTCCTTGACTTCAGGTGCGTATGTGCGTCTTTGTCGCAAAATTTAAAATCAGTCTTGTAGCCTTCATGCCTGCCAAAGTTAGCCTTTCCAACCAGCAACCAGCTCCCATGTCAAAAGGGTAAAATCCCGGAGCCTGAAGTGCTTTAGTCTGAAGGAGTTCTGCTGTGGGGATTCAGGGAGAATATGGAATAAGGCCGTGATTATGCTGTCCTGGATAATCTGGACGCTGAGAAGCATTGGTAACCTTGACAGAGCCCGCGATAAGAGCACCACCAATCAAGGAACAGAGTGGACAGGATCAGCGTGTCATGACGACAACAACCTGCGACAGTCGCGACCCAGGGGCACTGTGTCAGGAGGAGGAGAGGGACGACACACCTGTACATACACTCATCGTTCACGCCTGAGTGCCAGAGCAGGCGAGCGTAGAGTCTTGTATACTACAATCCAGATTGTTAGCCCAACCCAGAGAAGCCTCGCCCTGCCTGATCGCTCAACGATTGCCTCAGCTAACCGCTGACACAGCGCCTTTCGGCGGCCGAGCCAGTCATCCAACCATCCTAGGACAAATGCCAGCAACTGAGACGGAGTTGGCGCTCCGAGATTTGCTGTGTATGAACTGTCGGCTGCAATTGGTTCAGGTGAGCTCAGATAGAGTATGTCAGAAGATGCAGGTGGCAGCGTTCGCAGTTACTATTGACAACTGCGAACGCTGGCAGGTGGACAGCTTACGATCAAGACGTATATCCTTAAGAATCCAGGGACCCGATAAAGGTGGAAAAGACCGCGATCCTGTACCTTAGTTATCAGTGCCCTGGGAGGCTAGGGCGATGATTCTAATGTTGTATCTTGTCACTCGACAGCCCATTGTGAGAGATGTGCTCGTGTCAAAGTGCGATGAACTCGCTGAAATGGAGTTGCTTATTGGGAGATGGATGCCTTCTCTAAAACTAGGAATTTGTACCTGTCACGCCAAGTTCAGTGTCTGTCACATAGTGAGGTCTGCATCACGTGTAGGCTGTGATCTGTCTCTCCATTTCTTCACAGCAACTGGTTCCCTGTTCGGTCAGAGGAGGATATAGGGGAAAGCACGAGCTGGGGGTGAGATGCCTGTCTCTTATATGGCCTTCCGCATCTCGTTCCTTAACAGACTCAATCTGTCAGAACGGGCTCCACTGTTCCTGGGGGATCACCCAAAAAGACTAGAATCCTGTCAGTCCTTGACAGGATCTGGAGCCCATAACATATATGCTTGTCAGGACTTTACCCTCCTGACACAGTCAAAAGTTCAATACCACGAGCAATCTTGCTGGAGTGCCAGACCAATGCAAAATTGCCGCGGTGAGTCTGGTGGGCAGGTAACATGATATTCTGCGGTGCCATTTTATCAGATATTCTAACTCGCGCGTAGAAAGCCATAATGGTGAGGTTGTGATGGAGGATTCCCCTCGTCTTCTCACCCATCAGATAGATAATAATGCAACAATAGACACTTGCATCAATCATTATTGTTACAAATAAGCCATGATGTCGGTTTAGATACTGGTCCGAGCAAATAACCACAAATGCACACCTGCGGATGCAGAACACCATCGATGCGTCCCATGTGAGAAGCCATAACCCGGCCGGATTCAACAAGTCGTACCTGAAATGCGTTCATCTGAGACGTCATCCGTACTCACACCGCCACGGGGAGCAAGTTGACCTTGGAGCAAGAGCAAGGAACGACAACATTGGCATAGCCATCGTAGTTGAAGAGCTGGGGAACGTCGTGCCACCAGTCACATGCTGGGAAAGAAGTCAGCGGGATCGAGGCCAGTTGCCAGGGTCACATACCGAGCCAACCGGCAAAGCTGTTGTTGTACTGCAGGCCGGTCGAATTGAAGAAGAATCCTTCGTACGGATACTCTCCGAGGGCGATGCTGATGGTCGCAAGGCTCCACTCTGCAACGGCCCGTCAGCATGTCACCCCGAGCGGGACACAGGAGTGTGTACGCTGATAAGTGCCCGTTTGAATAGCCAAAGGCCACGGACCGATCTCGTTGTTGGGGTAGGTGAAGAGCTGCTGAGTTCCATTGAGGTAACCTTCCCAGGCCCAAGACTTGTTTGATGAGAGGCCTACATCTCCGAGGCCGGCACCGGTGTGGTAGGAATACACCCACAGGCCGTTCTTGTCGGTCCCGCACGTCACAGTGTTGCTCACCACTTTTGTCTGGAGATAGTACTTTGCTGGAAGAGACTGTCGTTCTTCCACCAGTGTTGTCGCGGAAGAGAATCCGACGGCTGCCAGGAGCGTGGTCATGACTGCAGGAGAGAAATGCATCCTGTCGAGACACGCTGGATTGGGATATAATTGTGCTACGATGCTGGAACGGGTAAATCTGGAGGTTCGTCTCAAAAAGCGAGCGTTGTCGTTGATGTGATTGAGCGAGCCAACACGACAGTGGTGAAAGACAGTTCGAGGGTGATGGTAGGAGCAACAATAATAACGACAGTCAGACGCACAATGGCTCTAATGATCCTACCTTCAAGTTACTTCTGACCGACGACGGGAAGTTGTGCTACACTGGCACCGACCATAAGAATGAGTTTTTGAAGACCGGATACAGAGGCACACAGGCCGCTGTGTGACATCATAGCAAGCAAGCAACAGGTGACAAAGCGGCAGGTGACGGAGTGAGTGAGCAATCCAAGACATGGCTTGACGGTTACAAGTTAGACTGTGGTGGTACGTGGCCCCGCAGCAAAGGCAGATCACTGAATGCTGATCCGTAGGCAACGGTCAGATCTGGTGTGGGCACGCAATTCACCAGAACAGCCAGTGTCATCTCCTACGACGGGAATGAATGAATGAATGAATGATTTAAAAAGATTCGTGCGATCGATAGGAGAGTTCCGTCGGCACGGAGAAGGCGTCCAGTAGGGATACAAGACATTCCAAGCCTCCCTCCTAGCAGGAATTCAAGAACGATCGGCGGCATCAAACTTATCCGTCCAGAAGGCGCGGAAGTGGTGGGTGTCGCCGACCTTGGAGATTTCCTCGACTTCGTCCGGCGTCAGATGAAAGGTAAAGACCTTCAAAAAGTCGCGCAACCGCTGCTCTTTCGAGCTGGTCGTGATGGGCACCACGTTTTGCTCAATGCTCCAGCGGAGCAGGATTTCACCTGGGCCCACGGCGTACTTTTTGGCCAGCGTGTGCAGCAGTGGATCCAGCGGGCCCCCTTTGGCCTTGACAATCGGCACCAGGGGCCCATAGGCCGCCACTCGGATGTCCTTGCTCTTGAGATAGGCCAGAAGGTCTCCGTGCTGAAGATACGGGTGAAATTCGATCTGGTTGATGGCCGGTCGCACCTTGGCCGTCTTGAGGATGGCTTCAATGTCGGGTTTGAAGAAGTTGCTGACGCCGATGCTTCGCGCCTTGCCAGACGCGGCCACGGCCTCCATCTCAGCCCAGGCTTTCTGGAGCTTGGTTTCGTCACCGTTGGCGAAATAAGGGGCGTGGATGAGGTACAGATCAACATAGTCCAGACCGAGCTTCTTCAAACTCCGGTCGATAGCGCCCGGAATGTCGTCAATGTAGGCGATGACTTTCGTCGTGACGAAGAGCTGGTCGCGAGGAACCTTGCTTTGCTTGATCGCGTCCCCCAGCTCTTCCTCGGTGTTGTACACCTCGGCCCCGTCCAAATGCGTATAGCCCACTCGGATTGCTGTCTTGGTCGCTTCTATTAATTGCTGGTCCTTTGGCGAATTCGCATCCGACTTGTACCATGCTGTCCCCGTGCCATACCCCAGCTGTGTGAGACGGGTCAGTCGCGTGGTCAAGGCGGCCGACAACCGAGTCTGTCTTCGGAGCTTACCAGCGGAATTTTATGGCCATCGGACAAGTCCAGTGAAGGGATTTTACCGTCTGAATTCGCCATGGCGTACGACGACAATTTTTGGGGCGACACCGGCCGTCTTGTGCACACCTCGTACTTTGGCCGGCTGATAAACGGGGGCAATCGGCGGGCCTGTAATCCGCTCGTCGATGATAATCTGGTTCCTACCACGTATCGCATGCAGAGAAGAGAATGTGATGAACAGTGCTGAAGAAGAGATCCGTTTCGTCCACAATTGTAGATAAGCTTGGTAATCAGGCAATGGCGTGAGAGTGGATGTTCGGGAGAGAACAGCGGGATAATGTGGAGTGGTAGCCCATTGAGGTGCCGCAGCGGGGAAGCCATCATATCATGCCTTTGATCTCCAGCACCATCCTCGATGACGAGCAAGCCATGGGAAATTGCGTTGCGCCCACACTGAACGCATCGTGAATTGTCGCAAGGCCGGCCGACTCTGACTACTGAACCATGGTCCTGTCGGGAGCGTCAGTGGGCTTGATCGCATTTCCGCCGCGGACAGGTGGCGGGTCGGTTCTTTCTCCAGAGCCAGTGCCCCAAAGCCAGGACCCCCAAAGCCAGTAGCCCCATCACATTAACGTCGCTTTCCACCCCACTGGACTGGCACCTTCGCCGTGCCGTTTCGAGGGAGAAGGGATGGGAAGGAGTGGGGAAGGCGAAAGGACGGTCGTGGAACGCATATTATCAACAACAACTTCGTCCCTGTCCACTCTTGACGGCGTCGTTGAGGGTCAGGTTGACGGTCTTCGGGGGAGTGGTGTTTTCTCGACCTCTGCCGGCACCATAACCCTTCACCCCACTCCTTCGATCATTCAGATCATATTTGCCCGCCTCGATGTTCTGGTATATCCTCTCGGCGACTTCGAGAAAGGCCCTTTCGACTCCTTCACCACTCTTGGCGCTGGTCTCGACGTATTTCACCACTCCCTCCCTCTTGCACCAGTCTTCGGCTTCTTGTCTCGTGACGGCACGCTTCCTCCCCCCGTCCACGTCGGTACTCTGGCTGGCCAAGTCGGACTTGTTGCCCACCAGGACGACGACAATGCCCTCTTCGGCGATTTGTCGTAGGTCGTTCAACCATGCCGTGACCGACTCGAAACTGCCGCGTCGGGTAATGTCAAAGACCAAGAGCGCGCCCGATGCGCCACGGAAGTAACTTCGCGTGATACTCTTGTATGTCTCTTGACCCGCCGTATCCCACAGCGAGAGCTTCATTTTCTTCTGCTGGACGGGACCTTGACCCGTGGAAGGCGTCTGGCCATTGGGGGCATTGATCGCCAAAACAGCATTCGCCGGAGGCCCGACGGGAACGATGCGTGATCCGAATTCAACGCCGATGGTGACATCGTGGGATGCAGAAAACCGGCCCTCACACAGCCGGACCGTCAAGCTCGACTTGCCCGTTCCTACACACGGTCAGACAACGTCCATGGTCAGAACCCCGGCGCGGAATCGATGTGGACAAACCTGAGTCGCCGATGCATACCAGCTTCGCAATATAGTTCCACGGAAGCGTTGGGGCTGTCGTGATTGCTGGCATCAGAGTGACACGGGTGATGGCGGGTTCAAATGCAGCGTGGTCGCGAGCTGCAGACCCGGTGGAGTCGATCAAAGGATAAACTGGGATGGGTTTGCGACGTTGAGTAAGCACAAAGACCGAAACTCGAGTGCTTTGACTCGACGCGGTCCCAGCGGCGCGATGACGCTGTCTGGCGCCGCTGTCGGTGCCTGTGATCGCAGAGCGCAGGGGGCTGGCAAAAGACTGGAGCTCCGTCTTGGCCGAGCATGACTCGCTCGCTGCTGGTGGCATGCGACCATCACCGCCTGTCTCGACGTCCCATCTCAGACTTCCACCCTCCATTCGCTGTCGACGAGAGTCAGGCTTCCGTGCAACAGAGGACAGGCCATCATTATCATTGCCGGGACCTCTATCGTACGTCCTGCCGGACCAACCCGCGCAGGACCAACATCGTCGAAGCTTATCACCTCACCTGTTGTCTGACCGATAGATAGGCCTCTGTGAGTGGGGGAGGGAACCCCTCCCGGGCAGGATGTTTTCAGAATGTAAGTCGGTCCTGCCGATGTGGACATCTCCCTCTGATACCCCGTTAGATGCGTCCAAGTTTCTGGCTCAGTCGCAATCTCGCATCAGTTTCGCCCCGGCGGACGAACGCCGATCGGGGGATGAGAGAAGGCGGCGGCCAAACGCGACGACGTGGAGGCCATCCGCAGCTTCACGAGCCTTCACGCCACACGTGTCGAACCCGTACCAACCGAGCTCTTCTCAACTTTCCGGTTTCCCGTTTACCTCTCGGCTGAAACCGCAGCCGGCACCTCTTTTCTACAGCGCCGCCGACGAGTTTCGAGAGGAAAATGACGAGGAAGAGCACGAGCGCGAGATCGCTGACTTTTACGCCCTGCAGAGATCCCGACGACAACTGGGCGCGAGTGAGCTCAAGGAATCCTCCGATGCGGGGGATGGAAGCGGCTCGAGTCTCGGGGGAAGCGGCGCGGCCCACGGCGGCGAGACTCGTGCCTTTGAAAGAGGAGGCGGAATCAGAAGTTCATGGCGCGGCGGGGCCACCAGCGGAAGAGGCAGAGGGCCAGCGCCGGAAATGGCAGACCTGGCCGAGTCGACCGAATCTCAACGGGAGCACTCCAATGCGGATCGGTCTCCGGCAAGAGCCCCAATGGTCGACGTCGGGCTCGAAGATACGTTGAGGAGCGAGTACAATGACGATCCTCCGGAAGATCTGATGGAAAACCCTCCTTCTATTCAACAACTCCGGAAGCCCCATGCCACCGTGACCACGTCGGAGCACGCATCCGAGGAATCTGACGATGACGGCCAGCACAAGAAACGACTCCTCCTCGACCGTTCCTCCGACACGTCACCCGAGCATGAAAGTGTGCCCGAAGTGATTCAAGATCCGCCGGGGCGACCACCTCGGCATGATGCGTTTTGGGGCCATGTGTACCTGCTCGCTTTGGCCGCCATGTGTGCCTCGTGGTTTTTGGTCTTCCTCCACACCCAGGCCCCGAGCAATCAGCAGCCGCTGGGAGATACCATCTACACGACGTTGCACGGGTCGTTTCACCTCCTGGCGACATATACCATTGTCGCGACTTTTGTTTCCCTGTTTTGGCTGGCGGCATTACGGTCATACGTTCGATATCTGGTCTACGGCATTCTCATCGCGGTCCCGGCCATCCTCTACTCCTTCTCGCTCTACCCTCTCATCTCCAGTTTCAAAGGTTCGTGGAATGGATCCAGCCTCCAGGACACGCTCATGCGCTGGAGTTCGCTCGTGCCGGCGATTTTGGCCACCCTGTGGATCTTGGCCGTCCTCCGTGGCCGACTGGCCATGCAAAAAGCCATCTCCATTCTCGAGTTTGCCACCAGGATCCTCGGCGCGAACCCTGCCCTGGTCCTGGTGGGCTTTTCCGTCCTGGGCGCCATCATCGCCTTCACCTGGATCTGGCTCTCCATGTTCACCCGGGTCTTCTTGGGGGGCCATCCCGCCAGCCGTTCGACCATTAGCCGCTTCGTGATTGATACCTCGACCTGGTGGCTGGCCGTGTATTTCATCCTGGTCTACCTGTGGACCATCGCCATCATCTTCGGCCTGCAACGGACCATCACGTCGGCCACCGTCTCTCAGTGGTATTTTCACCGCCTGGCCGTGCCGGCACCCACCTCGCAGACGATTGTTCGAGCGGCGCTGAGCCATTCCATGACCACCCTCTTTGGCACCATCACCCTGTTTACGGGACTCAGCCTTTTGGTGCGCTTACCGTTGTTGGTGCTGCCGCGCCGATTGACCATGCTTCTCGGCATGGCCCTGTACTCGTTCATTCCCAGTCCGATCGCCGTTCTCATCAATCCGCTCACGCTGACCTACGCCGCGATCCATTCTCAACCGCTGAGCATCAGCGCCCGCGGCCTGTCCCAGATGCACTTCCTCGCACCCAGCGACGCCACCACGGCCTTACATCCCCGCACGTTTAACCGAAAGAAAAGCGGCGATGGCTGGTTGGCCGATGCGGCGCCGTTGTTGCCCTACCGTTTAGCCAAACTTCTTCTCCATGCCACGCGCTTCATCATGTCGTTGGCCTTGGGTTTTGGCGGATGGGTGACCACCGCTCGCACTCTCCGGCTGGACGACTCCGGCGTGCGAGGAAGTCTCTACGCGTATATCGTGGGACTCATAGCCGGCGCCATCGGCTGGGGCATCTTGGGAGCCATGGAAGGTGTCCTGGCATGCATTGTCGACGCCGTGGTCGTGTGCTGGGGGAGCGAAGTGGGCAGCAGTGGCAGAGGCGAGGCGAGGTACTGCCGAGAAGCCGGATATCTGTTCGGCGACCAAGATGACCTTCAGGCCAGAGGCCGTGTGAGTCTAGCTTGAATAAAGTAGTCATCAAATGTCAAAGATGTGGACAGTTGGTGGGCATTCATACCCTTTCCACGTGCACCTCCCTCCAGATTGGCTCCTCCTTTCACCATTCAGCGCGCCAAGCTGCGGCACTCGACACGTTGCTCCTTCTCTCGGCACTGCAGTCTCACTCCACCCCGGATGATCCTCCTATACTTCAACTTGTCAATTTTCTTGCGTCGCCCGTTTATTTCCCTTCCCCTTCTCCCTAAATTTCTTCCATGACATTTTCTTGACGCTCTTTTAAACCCACTGCGGCCGACTTTTGACCTCTTCGCGCCTTCTACATCTCCACGCGCGGCAGTCGGCGGCCATATTCTGGCGGTCCTCGGTTCCACGTACCCCTGACGCGGTGTCCAGAGAACAGATTTTGATTCGCCTCTGTGTTAATCTCCTTTTCCTCTCTTACTCTCCTGTCATGGCGAACACCACCGCGGGTTACGCCACCGGCGCATCCCGAGACGAGGCTGAACTTCGACGACGAAATGTCTCTAACAATGAGGACGCCAACGACAAGCCAGGATACGAAGAGGAGGATGCCAAAAAGCTTCAGAAGGTCCGAAAGAACCCCCCCGATTGTCAAGACCGTCTCCTCACCGTCCGGGCAGGCCAAATTCAGCATCCTTCAGTTCCTGGATGAGTACGAGTTCATTCTCGCTCCTTTGATCTTTACCGCATTTGCCCTCTTCACCAGACTGTGGAGGATCGGGCTCTCGCCCATTGTGACATGGGATGAAGCGCAGTGAGTCATGCAAGGTCTCCAGGCCGGGGCAATACTGATATTCTCTCGAGTTTTGGCAAATTCGGTTCCCACTACCTGAAGCGCGAGTTCTACTTCGACGTCCACCCGCCCTTGGGAAAGATGCTGGTCGGGCTTTCCGGTTATCTGGCCGGATACAACGGCTCGTTCGAGTTCAAGTCGGGCGAGACGTACCCGGACGACGTCAACTACACGTTCATGCGCGTGTTCAACGCCCTCTTCGGCGCGGCCACCATTCCGCTGGCCTATTTCACCGCGCGCGAACTCAACTTCCAGCGGCCGACGGTCTGGCTGGTGACATTGATGGTCCTGTGCGAGAACTCGTACGCGACCATCTCTCGCTTCATCCTCCTCGACTCGATGCTCCTCTGCTTCACCTTTACCACCGTGCTCTGCTGGGCCCGGTTTCACCGGCTTCAGAAAAAAAGCTTCTCGGTCGAGTGGTTCATCTGGCTCTTCCTCACCGGCATCAGCATCGGCTGTGTGTGCAGCGTCAAGTGGGTGGGCCTGTTTGCCACCGCGCTGGTCGGCCTGTACACGGCCGAGGATCTCTGGCACAAGTTTGGCGATTTGAAAATGCCCAAGACGGAGCTGGCGGCCCACCTCCTGGTGCGGGTGATCGGTCTCATCATTGTCCCGGTGATGGTCTACATGTTCTCCTTCTACCTTCATTTCCTGATCTTGGAGAATTCCGGACCGGGCGACGCGCAGATGTCGTCGTTGTTTCAAGCAAATCTTCGGGGGACCGAGGTCGGCAAAGACTCGCCGCTGGAGATTGCCCTCGGCTCGAAAGTGACGCTGAAAAACATGGGATATGGCGGGGGCCTGCTCCATTCTCATATCCAGACCTATCCCGACGGTAGCGGCCAACAGCAGGTCACCTGTTACCACCACAAAGACGCCAACAACGATTGGTTCTTCTATCCCAACAGAAGCGAGCCCGAGTACGACCCCACCGGTCCTCTGCGGTTTGTGAGTGATCGAAGCGTCGTTCGACTGGTCCATGCGCAAACGGGGCGCAATCTACACTCACACGCCGTGGCCGCCCCGGTGACCAAATCCGATTGGGAGGTGTCATGCTACGGCAACGTCACCGTGGGGGACGAGAAGGATCACTGGCAGGTCGAAGTCGTCAGCGATGCCGCCTCCTCCGATCGCTCGCGGATTCGGACCCTCACCACGGCGTTCCGGTTGAGGCACGTCGGACTCGGCTGTTACCTGCGTGCGGGAAATGTCAACCTCCCCCAGTGGGGTTTCAAACAGATTGAGACCACGTGCGTGAAGCAAGACAACCCCCGAGATGTGTACACCCACTGGAATATCGAGTCGCACGTCAACGACCGACGTAAGTAGTCCACGGCCACGGACCGTGACGGCGATACTAACTGCTGGACAGTACCACCCGGCGAAGCCAAGAACTATCAGTCTCCGTTCTTCAAAGACTTTATCCACTTGAATGTGGCCATGATGACCTCCAACAATGCGCTGGTGCCCGACCCCGACAAGCAAGATGACCTGGCCTCGCATTTTTGGCAATGGCCCATCCTGCACGTGGGGCTGCGGATGTGCTCCTGGGAGGACCGGGTGACCAAGTACTTCTTGCTGGGCAATCCGATCGTGTACTGGGGGTCGACCGCCTCATTGGCCGTCGCCGGTCTCCTCGTGTTGTGGTACCTGATCCGCTGGCAGCGAGGCTACCAAGAGCTGAGCCAAGCCGATATCGACCAGATCCACTACTCCGGCATCTATCCCGCCATCGGCTGGTTCTTGCACTACTTTCCCTTCATCGCCATGGCCCGAGTCACGTATGTGCACCACTACTATCCGGCCCTCTACTTCGCCATCCTGACCACCGGCTTCTGCCTGGATTGGACCACGCAGACACTGAACAAGAAGGTCAGATGGGGCATCTACACGATCCTGTACGGCGCCGTCATCGGCCTGTTTGTCTTCTTCAGTCCCATCGTGTTTGGCATGCAGGGCAGCAATCGCCAATACGCGTACTTGAAATGGTTCGATCGGTGGAGGATCTCGGACCCGTGATCGGCGACCAACCTGCGACAATGACAGCGGCCGCGGCAGCAGCAGTAGCAGCAGCGGGGGAAACGGAAGGGTCATGGATCCCGCCAGAGATGGGCGTAGATCGAGTTTCGCAAAGAGGGGGGAGGATCAGGCAGGCTTGCCATGGCACGCCCGCCTCTAGACCAGGCGCACATGTCGTTGGGGAACTTTTGTGTGGCACACCTAATCTTCGCGGAGCGTGCCAGTGTGAAGCGGTGCCAGTAATCCGGAGGCCGGTGGCGGAACATGCAAATGAAACATGCCGTTTGGAAGAAGATGATGGCAACATGAGGTTTTGCGCATCCATGTCGGCGTGATTGGGACGCACTTTGGACCGCCGTGGACAGGCTGAATCTATGCGGTGAATCTCGGACGCAGGAGCAAAAGGCCCGTCGAGAAAGGCCGTGTCTTTGTAATAATCACCAAAGCAAGTCTTGATAGTGAGGATCCGGAATCACGAAGTACTACTGGTCCTTCTTGTACGTAAAACTGGCAAGTGGCGTCAAATGGCGCAGGTGGCTGATCGTGGTGCGCAATGGCGTGGGACCATCAGACCGAAGCGAGACACATGTCATAGCCGAGTACCAAGCACATGAGCAGCACAGCAGTTAGATCGAGTGATCAGCTCCAGTTATCAGGCAGAGTTCAGCTGCTCCAGGGATAGGCTGCCAGGACCAACTCCTAGGGAAGAGCACGCTTGAAGAGCCGGGCCAGCCGGGCCGGACGAAGGGGAGGGGACCGCGGGTCTTCATTCCCATTTTGTCTCGTCCTCCATTATCCCACTCTCGATCGACAAGTGGGTTGCTGACTCGATCGCCCTGGCCGCCATGAAAGACCCCTGTTGGCGGATAGAGATTCCCTAGCAAGCCTGAACTCCCAGAACAGGAATAGACCCGATGCGCACCCACCAACCCAGGGACTCTGCCACGATGTGGCACAGCAACGCTCCCTTGGATTCAGCTCTGGGAGCAAGGCTAGGCAAGGCTTCGACGACACCATGTCGTGGAGATGGCGCCAATGGGTCTCCGATTGGTGCACCAGTGGCTATGCGATCGAGTCGCGGCGTCGCACCATGGAGCAAAAAAACCTGGCCCGAGTCGAGCTGGAGACTAGAGACGGCCGTGAATTGGTGCTTCAACGATCCGTGATACGCCACGTCTCCTGGCAGGAGAGATCGAGATTGATCTTCTTATGCACCGTTCTCGGCAATCTGGGCAGCTTGTCTCTTCTGGTGAAGGGTGGGTGCACGTTCAGGGGCCATGGCGGTGGCCACTGCGCACCCCCCTCGTCCTAATGTGGCGAGGCTATCGGAGTCGCCTTCAACAGCTGTGATGGCCTAAGCGAGGACGGACATCGTCCTGAATTTTGTGCCCCCAGCGACCCCGGACGCGCGTAGGCTATCGAATGTAATAGATTACTAACTGACAGCGGCCGGGTGTGAAGACGTCTGGGGAGCGAGCAGGGGTGAGAGAACCGATTGGAACGATGTGTATGGACAGGCGATCAAGCCATGTTAATCTGAAGCATAGGCCATAAGAATGTCGAGGAATCACTCATCCACGCCATCTCCACAGCTTCTCCCATCTTCAAGTGAGAAATTTGTTACCATCCGCCACCGGTTTGTCCAGTTTGTCCAGTCTTTTCTCCCTCCGGCCAAGGGACCAACAAGGCTGTATCGTGCCAAGGCCGAGCGCTTTGATTTGATTTGCAGACCTCGGCCGAGCGCGGGGCGATTTGGCCATGTTTTCTGACTCTCGCACCGCCTACGTCTTCGCTTGCCCTCCTCCCACTCCTATACCACAACCGCCACCACAACCCGCGCCATGGTCCCATAGCCCGATCGCCTATCCTCCCTACAACTATTATCCGTTCCCGGGCTTCCCTACGACCAGCCCGGCCTCTGTCGACACCATGGATCCGTTCTCCCCGGCAAATCCCGACCACGCCGTCGTGCACGAATACCCCGACGACCCCAGCTTCGACACCACGTCGGATGGCAGGATAGAGATGGCCCAGGACGAGATCGACGCCATCATCCGGAACAAGAGAAAAATCCGCGATCCCAAAGCATGCTATGCGTGCCATCGCCGGAAGGTCAAGTGTGACCGCAATCTCCCGTGCGACTCCTGTGTCAAGCGCGACCATCCGGAGCTCTGCTCGTACGAAAGACCGACCAAAAAACGTCGCATCGCTCTGACCGGCTCGCTGCACCCGCACCAGGATGGGAGCACTGCGGGGGGTGGTGGCGGCGGCGGCAGAGGTGGTGTCGTTGGTGGTGGTGTGGGAGGAGTTGCTGGTTTGTCCGACGGCCACGATCCGGCCATGATGCCTGGTGGTCACAACATTACCGTGCCGCGCGAGAAATGGGATCGCCTCCACAAGGAGTTGCTGCAGCTGCGTGAAGCCACCAAAAGCGTACCGAGTGCGGGAACATTCGCGGCCGAGGTGGACGATGGCAAGCACCCCCGCGCCACCAGTCGCTCCGACCAGGTTGAAAGAGAAGGCATTCATGCTCCGAGCAATCAAATGGGGACCATTCATCTCGGCTCCCGCTCCGTCCTGGCCTACATGATGGGCCTGGGACGGGCCCAGTCGACGCAGGATGCCGCCCGGTCACTGCTCGAGGAAAACATTTTGCCCAAGCTCGGGTTGGACAACGAGAGTGCCACTTATCCTTTTGTCGATCTGTGGAGCACCGATACGAGTATGCAAGATGTCAACGGCCTGTGCAAGGCGTTGCCTGATGACGAGCTCTGCCACGAGTACGGTCACGCCCCCGCCGCCTGGAAAGCTTCGCTGACATGGTGACCGTAGGTTCTTCTACGCATACCGAGACGTCGCAGGCACCATTTATCCTATCATCCCCGACATCGATGCCTTCGAAGTGACTCTGAACGCCATGCTGACCAACCGGGCCCATGCTCTGCGCGAAAACCGCGAATTAGATCCCAATCGACCTTATGGTGTTTCGCTGCCCTGGCTTGCTCTGGTATTTGCCGTCTTCGCTTCGGGCGCACAATCATCCGACCGGCCTGCCAAGGAACGCGAGCTCACTTCGCAGGTCTATGGTAAGGGTGATAGCGCTTCCATGGGAAAACACGAACTGACCCTGCCATAGTCTGCTGCTCCTACCAGGCTCTCCGCATGTCCAACTTCCTCACCCATCCGTGTCTGGAGACCATCGAAGCATCGTTGACCATCGGAAATGTGTTATCGTACAATATGAACCCGGGGGTGGCATACATCTTCCTCGGCATGACTCTTCGGATGGCATTTTCCATCGGGATTCAAATCAATTCGCAAAACTTTTCGGAAGCCGAGCAATGGATCCGCGGACGCGTGTGGTGGGCACTTGCTTGGCAAGACTCACATTTCAGCGTCAGCTATGATCGCCCGACATCGAGCGTGCTGTGTATTCCTGATATCCCATATGCAAAGTACAGCGCGCCTGGGAATCGCAGCTATGCCGAGAGCATGTTTGCCATCATCCGTCTGACGCAGGAGATTATTCGGGAACGCTGCTTAAATCCTCGCCGTACCATGACCTGGCAGACGATCCTCCGCTACAAGGATGAGATTGCTGCCATCAACGCCGACGCCGCTCCGCACTTGAGAGACCGAAACCTCTGTCTCCAAATGACCCAACATCTCGAGCGGCTGGCATTGAGGCTGCACAGTTCCTACATCAACAGCGAGTTGTGTCGACCAGCGTTGAAGGAATCATCGGTCTCACCGTCGTATGACAACCAGACCCCCGTCTCGACCACATCGGGGCAGTCACCCACTGCCGGGCGGCGGAGGTCTCCACATGTGTCGGGCCATTCACCGCACACTGCCACTCCAGACTTCAGTGTGACTGCTCAACTCCGTCGGGACTGCATCAAGCACCTGGAAGAATGCGTGGAAACATATGTCGAGTTGCATTCGCGCAACAAATTCGCTGCGCGGTCATGGATTGGCATTCAGCGCACCATTTCCGCCGCCTTCCTTTTGGGAACGCTTCCCGAGGCTAACCAAGAGCCGCGCATTCTCTCGCTGCTGCGGAATCTGGAGCAAGTCATTGCACAACGGACCATAGAAGATCCAGCCTTCGAAGGGGTGCCGGGGGAAGGGCTGACAAGTCCGATGCGGCAGTCGACGAGGCGCCTGTCCACCAGTCGACAACCTCCGCTGGCGGAATCGCCGCACTGGGCGCGAAGTATGACCAAGAGCTTGCATGCATTGGGTAAAATGAATGCTGCCCTCGCCGGGCCGAAACCGCCGGGTCAGAAGTCATTTCAGGGTGGCGGTGCTTACATGACCAACGGCCAACCGATGACGGGGGGAGCAGCGAACCTCTATGCAATGCAACAGAACCACATCAGCACCGGAGCACCGCGCGGCCAGTACACGCCCATCACGAACCTGAGCCAAGAGCCCTACTCGCCGGCCATGAGCATCGGCGCTGGAATGAATGTGGGGCCCATCACACCAGACAGTACGGCAAGTTCGAGTGATTGGAACTATACCAATATGACGGAGAGAGCACTCGAGTACGTGCAGCCTGCATTGTGGGGATAATGGTCCGTTCGTTCAGGTGACTACACTCAACCGGTGGGCATTGAAATTCTAGAGAACGGATCGCTATCACAGCTCTGTGAGGAGTTGGATCAGCCAGACCACTTTATTGTGGTAGGATATTACGTCTTTGGGTCGCGCTGCTACTATCCTATGTTTAAGGAAAGACACCAGCTCCAGCGACCAGCTTTCTGTCTCTTTTCTATACAACTCACTTGTAATGCATATACGTTTGTTGATTTTCGATAGAGAAAGGAGGCGATGACCTCCACCGGCAACGGTTTGCTGACTACACTTCGTCACCAGGATAGAACGGCGATTGTTGTAGTAGCGGGAGGAAGATGAGAGACGAATCAAATGAGATGTTTCTGTTTCAGCCTTGCTTTCAACAGAAATTGAGGCGCAGAAGGATGTCCCGAGAGGACGAGTTTAGTGCGTTCGAATTAAGGGGTCAGTCTAGTTAGTCAGTCAAGTCGGGTCAGTCAAGTCAGGTCAGTCAAGTCAGTCAAGTCAGGTCAGTCAAGTCAGGTCAGTCAGGTCGGTCAGGTCAGTCCATGGTGAGTCAGGCCTTCTGGCCCCAGATCTACAGGCTCCTCTGAGGGTGAGCACTTGTAAAGAATACAATCCAGGTCATGCTGAATCGGTTGTGCTTACACCTCCGCCTTCTTCAACCTCTCAATCCTCGCACTGGAGATCACGTATTCGGCCGGAATATCTCCCGCCTTAATGGCTCTCTCCTCCACCGAGCGCCAGTCGCCGTCGCCGTCCCCAAACATGCTGGCAAGAACGAGTCGTGCGACGTGGCGTGCACATCCGGACGCATTCGTCATGCCGTGGCCTGTGTAGCCGGCACAGAGCCAGAGGTTTGTCGACGTAGTCATGGATATGGCCGACGCCGTGGACGGGGCCGTGTCGACATCAGCTTCTGGCGGGACGGCACCGATCCAGGGGAACAAGTCGGCTGAGTAGCCGATACAGCCAGTCCAGGAGGCGTCGATGTCGAGCAGGCCCTCCTCCTGACGGCCGCTAGGGTGTGGTGATTCCGCAGTGGCGGTCTTCGAACTGTCCACCCCGGCGGACCTGAAGTCCAGGAGGCCCGGCAGACTCCTCAGATATCTCTCTGCATCTGGATCAACAAAGTCGTCGTCTGACACACCGACGCCATAGTTGGGAACATACACCCGGCCCCCGCCAAACATCAGGTGTCCTCCTGTCTCGAGCGGGTTCTGAACCAGGTAGTCTGACATGACACGATCCTGGAGTCCGATGCCCGCGAAGCCGTAGCTGTACTCGAGCAGGCGGTCTGATGCCACCGGCGGCGGCCTAAGCGCCGACATCTGGGCCTGTGTGGGCGTGATGAGATCCGCAAAGGCAGGGAGGAGGTGAGAGGTGTATCCGTTGGTGGCGAGGATCAGGTGCTGGGCTGAGACAGTACCCCGGTGCGTGTGGACCAAGTGATGACCTCCGGCCACGGCGCTGATCTTTTGCACCGGCGTCGTGGTTTGGAAGTTCAGTCGTGAAGGATACCGCTTGATCATGTCCTCCCAGAGCCAGGTCACAAGCTTATATGGCGACAGACTCGCCGCCACAGACTGCACGATGGCCCCCACCGCCCCTGGCTGCAGCTTCAGTTTTCGTCGCTCCTCGGCATCCTCCACAATTCCCACCAGTCTGGCGTATTCGGGCGCAGTCTTGCGTGATCTCTGAAGGGCTTCCTTTGCCTCGTTGAAGTACGTCTCGTTCCAGAAGCCGATGACGCCCTTGACTCGGCGCAGATCACACGCGATCTGCTTCTCGGTGATGAGGTTCTTGATGTAGTCAAAGTTACGGAGCTCAAAGTCTATAATGTGCGGAGGCTGGTCGTGTACAATCGGGTGTAGATGCCCACCATTCCGGCCTGTAGCACCTGAACACGTGGTACGAGCCTCGAGAACGAGGACGTCCAAATCGGAACTGTGAGACAGGAGGTCGTACGTAATGAATGCACCTGTGATGCCGGATCCTACCACCACGACTGTGGAGCGAGAAGGCAACGTTGGTGTCGAACGATGGTTTGTTGTCGGATTCGGGTGGGAGGTCTGCCAGAATGATTTTGTTGGATGAGGAGATGGCAGACCTGCCAGTCGACTCGAGTGGCTATCTTCACCTGCATCTCCCATATTATAGAGCCGCGAGTCCTGGTATCTAGGTGCCTGTAACGAGGAGAGCTTTGATCAAGTCGTAACGGGCCAACACATTGAAACCAGGTGCGAACGTTTGAAGTCGAGGAGAAGGGGTCTTCGGCCAACGGATAGATGAATACAGCGTACCTTTTATCTGTAAACTCGTGGACTGAGAATCCGCCGCTGTTTTGGGGGCCAATTTTGGACACACGCCAAGATTGGACACGCGTGTGGGGCCAAGGCCGTCAGGTGCGGCAGAGTCACGTGTTGACCAGCGCGTCACCGTTTGAATCCCTTCCTGAACTGTAAACACAACAACTCCATCAGCGACAATAAACTCACACCTCAAGATTCTACAACCGCATCTGGGCTGTATTCAGCTGGAACCATAAAAGGCGCCATACTCTGACCAAAACGGTATCTGGATATTCAGCCTCCACGAGGTACAACAGATTCATTAGCCTCCACGAGGTCCAACAGATTCAATGGGAAATGAACTGCGACCTGGTGCGTCACTCTCCGCGTGAACGCGTTCATGACTCATTAAAATAGGCAACCGCACCGGTCGCTCCACGGTTTGCCCACCATTTTCCCTCTCTAAATCTGAACCCACCACTGCCCAGCCAAAGAATACGAATCTATCTCGACGCTTGAGACGAGCTTACTCGTCAGGGTGCTCTCCCCTACTCTCTGCAGACGACATTAAGGAGACCGATCCGTACCGAATCAAACTGCTTTGGCGAGAAGTCATGGAACAACCTCGATACACACTCCCTACTCTGGCCAGCCAACTCAAGAGTCAGGCTCGGTCAGAAGATCCCACAACAGAGACGAAAAGCACCATCTCTAAGACAACTACTGGCAAAACGCAGAGAACCAAAATGCCCACGGTGCGCGATGTTGACTTCGAAGAGACTCAGTTAATTCCGCGAGGGGTTGAGATACACAGAAGGAATGTGCAGGTAACCGTTTTGACAGGAGCTCACGCCTATTTCGGCTCTGAGTCACCTTCGAACCCAGCCCAATCACGCGAATTCTACCTATCCGTCGTCCAAAAAGTCCTTGTCGGAAGAGCTGAACGGGACATAGACGATTCGATATTCCTGTCCATGGACGCCAACTTTGTCAAGTCTGTGCAGAGGGCGTATCGCAGAATGGGAGAGGCACGCGTTTCGGAATCTCAGTTCAAGGTATTTGCTTTTCGGCATCTGTTCATCGGGCAGGACGTCGCCTTAATGGATGAAACGGAAAGACAGCTTTGCGCCGCAGGGCTTGTGGAAATCTCACTCAAACCGCAGGAGAGTGACGATCTACAAATGTGGCATGCACCTCCGCTCCTCCCCTCGAACCAGCCTCCTTCCAAATTCTTTGGCTTCGACATTTACTCCGACTGTCAATTCTGGCTTTCCGACAAGATCTTAAATGCCGATTATCGAAGCTATGCCAGAGAATTCGTGCATTGTAGGAGCTGGCGTACATTTTGTCCCTATTTCTCGATTGAGTTCAAAGCCACAACTGATGACAGGCGCGTCGTGCGGAACCAGGTAGCTGCCGCCGGCCTGATTTCCTTGTTCAATCGATATCGGTTGAAGGTCGACGCCTATCTTCAGCCCGCTCCGGACCAACTCAATCTGGTTCGTCATTACGGATTGACGATGGAGAAAGAACTTTGGGCAGTATGGCTCTTTGAACCAAAAACAGCCAATGGGGCTTGGGCCGGTTGCACAATACGGGTGCTTGGAACTGGGACTTGTCTGGATGAAGGAGGAGTGGTGAAATTACTTCAATGGATCAACGAAATTCATCGGTGGGGCCTTTGTGAGTACGCTCTCGGATGTGAAGAGGACATCAAACAGATTCTGAGCAGAGGTTCCACCAACTTCAGAATGTCCGCGATGGGGTCCTAAAGGAAACCGAAACGGTGAAGGAAGCCCAAATGATGAACGCAGCCCAAAATCGTGAACGGGGCTCAAGGTGATGAAGGAAGCCTCAAAATGATGAACGGAGCCCAAAGTGGTGAAAGGAACCTGAAATGTTGAACGCAGCCCGAAATGGTGTACGAAGTAGAGTCAAACAGTGTGGACGGTTTAAAGGTAATGGAAGTGTGCTCAGAACTTAGCGAACGGACCATATATCTCAAAGCGGGCGCCTATGTAGCGGTGGGTAGACTGGCTAGGTGCGTAAATCGGGTTATCTTTCCTCTCCGGAAAATTTCGGTCAGAAGTCAGAAGATAACAGTAGATCGAACCCTGAGGCGGAGCGTTTGAAAAAGTGCCATAGTTCGTGAGATCTTGGGCTACACAATGATACCGGCAATCCATAGTGCTCAGGGATGACTTGGCATTGAGGGAAGAACGCCGCCGAAAGCGGCAGCACAACCCTTCAAATTCGGCGGCAGATTTCCCTTCAACCTGTGTTGTGCTGTAAAGTCGTGGACTGAGAAATCCGCCTCCGCTTGGCACTCGGCGCTTTTACCGTCGCTATAAGAACCTCCCTCCCGTCCCTTCTTTGGGCCTCTGTGAGCAGGTCCTGGCAGCCCCATGACGCTTCTTCAACTTAGGAGCCGACGTACCGCGACGCTATGAAGGCACGACCGGCAAATGGACCAAAATAGGACATCCAGCAACTCTCATCAACAAGCCCGGACCGGTCTGGCAAGGTCATGTCATCCGGAGCTTTGGTTGTTGTGTACAACATAAAGAAATCGTCCGGCCCAGCTGACTTATTCCTCTCCTCAGTGTACGTTTCCTTGCTCAACTTCGCTTTGATAAATTTGCACTGTCCTACTTCGCGCACAATTTTGCTCTCAAAACGCCCAAATGACGTAGACTGCGTCTGGATACTGAGGAAGAAATCGCCGGCCGGTGCGCTCGGAGCGTTGAGGATGACGTGAAATAACTGTTTGTCCGCGTCCAAAGTTCCGATATGTTTGACATCTTGGGCTGAGGTCGCCTGGGTGCTGTATTGGTGGGCCGCTTCTGTGTAACGAAGGTGTCGATTCACCACCACCATATTTTTGTCATCTCGTATTTTTTTGCACCCTGAGTGAAAGTTTTTGAAGTCCACTTCCTGTCCATCTCCAAATCCTAGCGAACGCAAAATGCGAAAGTGGCAACAGAATGCCTCGAAGGTTTGCCAAGTGACCTTTCCGGCGTGTCCTTTGCCTGTTTGAAGGTGAAGAAGCTGTTGGTAATCGTTGAATTCCCATTCACTTAGGAACTGGAAAAAGCGCCCGTCGTTCGTCGGGCATATCACCCTAGCAAGCAGCCAGAGCCAGATGTAAGGGGCTACAAGGTACCCCCACATATCGTAACTGGAAGCTTCCTCAACTTTTTCAAACCAGAGAAGCCCAGGCACGGTGATATGCTCCCACCGCAAGTTTGACTCAGGGATAAAATCTCGGAGACGAATCGGTTTTCTAGAGAGGATAGTCTGTACGACAGAGAGGAGGTTGACAGGGAGGAGGACGCATGCCATCATGGAGATGACTTCCGCATAGACGTTCTTCAATTTGGTGAGGATAACATGAGCCAATTCGGTGATATTTGGCTGGGACCCATTTCGATACTCAGCCAGCTCGTCGGCGATTGCTTCTATTGCCCGCGCGTGCCCACCAACGTCATTCAGGAGAAGGCGGGTGCCGGGATCGTCGTTGAGGACTTCCGAGTTGTCATTCTTCCAAGTCGGCGCATCTAACCGGTTGAGTGGTAGATAGACGGGCTTGCGGTGGGACTCGAACAAAAATTGATGTGCAGGCCCAAGGAAGGTCGCAGTGGCGCAAGTCATGATGAAGGGCGTTTGCCTCAGTTTTCCCTCTTCAGTTTCGGAAGAATCGCGGGACATCAAACTTAAATCACCAATTTGGTTCAAGAATCCACAAAAGCCACTGTCTTTATCCGTCCTCTCGCCGTCCCACGTAATGGCTCTTTGGATTCCGTCGACAACCAAAATTCCAGTGAAATCGTTGTACAGGTCAACGTTTTCGGCTGCCGCGACGAGTTTGAAAACGTCACGAGGTGTTGCGATGTATTCGCGTCTGATCCGTTCAAGTTTCCCGCCAAGTAGCTGGCGCAGCATTCTGACACCAACCGCATTCCACGGCTCACTCCGTTCTTGATGCGTCAAGGATGTCCCGCTCCCAAACGAAACATGAAAGACAAAGACCGTTTTCAATCTCTGCGCAAGCTCATGGGAGAGGTGGTGTTCAGTGTAGAGCGTGATTGCTTGCTGGACCGAAGAGGCGAATTCTGAGCCATGCCTCGACTTTCCAGTTCCGGCGCCACCCAGATAGAAATAGATGGGAGCGTATGTCTTGTCAACTCGATTTCCCTTGTATTTGGTGTAGTGTTCGAGAACGTTCGATGCAATGATCTTGTATAGTTCCGGGTGTGGTTGAAACACCCAGTTCACACCGCTCGAATTTAGAAGAGGACTGGGGGGCCTGTACGGGATTCCGGCCTTGAAAGCATCTGTTGCTCTCTTCGGGCCTGTGAGGTTGTTAGCTTGCTGTCTACGTGGTGAACATGGTATGAAAGATAGTAACTTACTCTTCATATCGGCGGCGTCGGACATGTCCACATCTTCGGCCTGCTGTCTGTTTCCTGTGAGGTTGTTAGCTTGCTGTCTACGTGGTGTGCATGACATGAAAGATAGAACTTACTCTTTTTCTCCTCTTCCGCGAGCTTCCTCGACAGATCCGCGAGCACAGCGGCTGGCCCGGGACGTAGGTCGCAACCATTTTTGAAGAAAACCCTGTCACCAGCCCAAGCCAAGAAAGCCTCCCCTGACATTTCTGCCTTTCTGAGTTTCTCACTGTCTTCATCATCGAGCAGGTCCGGTCGCTTGTCTTTGATCCATGCAAGCAGATCGTTTACATTCCACTTGATTGCGGCTTTCTCTTTGTAGCTGGCCTGCTTGGGTGTATCTGGAAGGGGCTCCATGTCGGTTGGCAGGACGGCGGGAGGCAGGTATAACAAGCGAAGTGGAGAGACGGTGAGTAGAAGCGAGCACCAGCAGGCGTACGAGTGGCGGCAGACGACAAGTAAGGGGAAAGAGAAGGTGTATCGGCCAGCCAGTAGACGATGTTTGTTGGAGGTGAAGAGTGGTGAGAAAGCTTCGTTGGAGATGAAGAACGATGTGTTTGGTGCCAAAGAGTTATTTCCCGCCTTTCCACGGGATTTAGTGACGATACACTTTGAGGTATACCTGATTGCTGCCTATTCTCGCAAGTGTTAAGTCAAGACGCACAATAACGGGTGTCGGGCTGGGAGGCGATGGTGGTCAGGTGATACACCGAGGGATGGATGAACGAGTGGAATGTATTGAGGATGGAGAGTGCTGGATGAGCAGCAGATATATACATCCTGTGGCTTGGCAAGACGTTCCGTGACAACTCAGGAGTGGTAGTGTTTAACTGTGAAGTAACCGTCGTTGAGCGCTGTGACTGGCTGAGACCTTCACGACGTTCTGAGGTGGCAATTCTCACAGCCAATCTGGGCTCTTGAATCATCAAATTGACGGGCAGAATTCGAGAAACTTGAATGTTTAGGTGTTTTTCTGAGGCAGCCCGATGTCCGGGTTCTGTCCATTGTCAACAGAATCACTTTCACCCAGCACCCTCTTGTCTTTGAATTGCTCTATCTAGTCTCTATTTGAAACTCCGACATCATATCCTCCATCCTAGGAATTGCAGGCTCCTCGGCCATCCTACGACGCTTTGCATGCTCAGATCTAGCCTTTCTTTCGCATCTTTCACGCTCTTCTTGTTGTGCTGCCTGGATTACCCTCAGAGTCACCTTCTTTTTGGTCTTTTTAGCTTGTAACCCTTCATTGACTGACTCCCCCCCCCACAGATTTAGCCAGATGAATGATCTCATCAAGCTCCTTCTTATTAGGGGGTGCGGAGCAGAATGCTCTCATTGGATCGGCGCCTCTTTCGAGGAGTAACCGGCACGGGCTGAGACAGCTGGACCTGGCTGGATGCGAGAACCTTCTGTGGATTGAATGGCACCAGTCCAGCGCCAGGCCAGCCAGCTTGGATGTTGCGAGGCGTCAGGGCATACCGCCTAGCCGAGTCATGGAGGTCAATGAATCTTTGCTTCTTGATTGGACCGACATCTTCCAGGGCAGTCAGAGAAAGGATCTCTTTGCGATAGTGCAATGTGCTGAGAGAGAAGATTGAAACATGCTGGAGCACATGGCTTGAATGAGGAGGAAGGTAGACGAGCTTGATCTTGTTGATTTTACATTCGAACATGAAATCCGTGGGTACATGACTGCCATGCCCACCCAAGAGGACCATCCGGGAAGCCTGCACGTTCACTGGTGCTACTCGAGCTGTCTCAGGGATGAACACCTAGTTCTTGACCCAGGATATCAGAAAGAAGGTGAGTTCCTGTGGAATGGCCGCAGAAAACCGATACCCGCCCACACAGGCTACTCGCTCTAAACAACCACCACATATTGTGTAGCAAGGCCAGGAGGCGCGGATATAGGCCAAGACCTGATGTCCGTGATCAGACTTGGCCATTATCATGGAGTGACATTTATCCTCACCCACTCGCTGCTTGCATCCTTTGCAAACAGAATTCATCAATACAATGGAGTCCACGATCGAATTTGCACCTGCGATCCCACGGTCTAAACCTTTTGATGTTCAAAATCGCCTCCAAGAGCTCCGCGGCTACTTAGATCCGAATAATCCCAACTATCAACCCGAACAACAGCACACCATATCAAAGCCGCCATTAAGCTCTATGAGGATGGGAAAATCGACGGCGTGGAGCATGTCTTCATAAAGGATGGAAAGCTTGTGCCCAAAAAGGAGATCTTTACAGGAGGTTGGTCCTGGGGGGAGGGAGTATACCATCATTTTGCCCAAAAGCATGCTTGTGGTCATGGCCCCTTCAGTGTCGATTTTCAAGGAGTGAGCATTGGCCTTTTTTTGAATGCTGAGATTCACATTTCCCTTCTTTCGATTCGCATGCTACTCAGGCTAACACCTGCAAATGAGGTGACGGCACGGTCCACGGCATAATCCTTTTGAACGACACCGGCGAGGACCATCATCGAAGATCATTGTGACGAGATCCCTCCGTCAGGGTCCCAGGTTGGCGGGGTTCCCATTTCAAGGGGCATCTCTGGCGCCAGCGCGGTCAGGGGAGTCGTGCGTGCTGGCTGCAGGCCTGTCGAGCTGAGATTCGTCCTTCAGGTCCAGAGTAGGTCAGTCTCCAACCACGATCGCTCTCAAGGACGTGGAAGCGCCTACCTCGTCGGAGTCGGTGAAATCGATCCTCTCAGATTTTGTGGCCCCCAAGGACGTTTCGTCAATGTCGGACAGAGAGCCCTCCATGCTAGACCGGACGAAGTCGTTAATGCACCTGCCTCCGAAGTTGGGACTGCCGATGGCAATCATGGACGCATACAGACAATAAGCACATCAATGTGGACCAGGACAAGACGAGCTTTGACGCACGAACAAATGGAATCCGTCCTTGTGTACCCACCGACATCGCCATCTCCATCTGCGCTGTAATCCTTTGCCAGTCCAAGCCAGTGAGCAAAGTGCCAGGCCGGACGAGAGCAACAGAACGCAAGAGCCAGGTAATGCAAGGCCGAACGATGGGGAGAGAGCATCGGTGACAGATCGAGTTCGTCCGTAATATTATACATAAAATATTCTCTTGCGACAGGCCATGGCGTGACGTCGCTCATCCTGTCTTAGCAGAGTGCCGGTCGTCGTCTAAGTCGATGACACTCGTATCTAAGCTGTTCCAAGAACTCCACAGGGCCCTCAGCAGACGACAGAGCGTCGAAAAGAGCTTCACGCAATAAGAACCCATTTCTTCTCAGCCTCTTTCGCCCCTTGCCGAACAGCAATAGCCGTCAGCGTGTCTTTGATCGCATCTTTTGAACATTTCGGAAACTGCTTTTTCAGAACCTCGATGAGGCCGGTTTTTGTCAATGCACTCCCTGCTACCGCTTCTTTAAAGGCTGGTAGGAGATCTGTCGCGATCATCTTCGTCAGCTTGTTGGAATCTGCCGGGCGACCTCTCTGTTTGATGACACCGACTCCGTTCTCGTTCTTGGCCAACACGGCCTGGAGTCTGGGATCAACGGATAGGGCTGGGCCAGCAACTCCGTTGGGCGCATTGACAGTCGCCAACGGAAGTCGTGGGGGCTGCATCGCGGAAAGATGCGTCGCGTCCAGTTTCGCCTTCCACTGAGACTTGGCCGTGGTCGACGAACTGTCTTTCTCCGACCAATATGCGGTAGAGTATGGGTTGATCGGAAACTGAGTCGAGTCGTGAAGAACATCCATGCGAAAAGACCGCAGGTCGAAACCATCCCGCGGGACATCACACCCTTCACCCTCGTAGCACAGCCCGCTGCATTTTGGTACCATGTCGGCCACGAGGATCTGGCGCTTCTTGCCGCCGCCCGTGTCGTTCTCGTCGTCTAAAAAGTCTTCCAGATCATCGGCACCGCCATCTTCGTCCTCAGACTTTTCATCGTCGTCACAGTCATCATCCCCTTCTTCGGGCGGTTGCCACTCGGCTTCGCTGTCGTAGTCATAGTTGGTGTCGGGTAAGCCTCTGAATGTCGGGTTGCGTGATATTTTCCGCGCTGACCGTGGCGACACCACTCGGGTATAGGTCCCCTGATACGGCCAACGGACGTCCTCCGAGAAGAACAGGTATTTGTACGGTACGTCAATGGTGGTGGTCACACACCCACTTCCCCCATCCTTGGTCAGATCAATGGGTTCATCCGATGCGCCATGCATTCTCTCGACCACATCCCGGACCGGTCTGATTTTGGGCAGACATCGCCGTCTGGGGGGGAATTTGGCCGTGATCGGTTCCACCGTCGAGTGCGTCGCTTCGCCCGCAGCACTTCCAGTGCCTTGCTGAATCTCTGAGAGCAGGGGTTGGGCGGGAGCGGAATGAAATCGGTTGAAGGGCGCCAGTTTGACGTGTTCGGCACGGAAGAAGGGGAGTATCCAACTGGTGAACTCTGGGTTCGTGGGTTTCGAGTCCTGGATGGGCATCACTGCCTCGGACATGTCACCGATCGAGGTGATGGAGGATCGCCGGGTCAAGGCGCCATCAGAGGCATCGTCGGGCGTCGACGGAGGGGTCGAAGCAGGGGCCGGACGTCCAAAGAATGCTCCAATGCGCATTTGCGACTGGCATGGTCAGCTCTACCGGCGTTCCAATCAGGGACAGACGTACTCTCTCCTTCTTGAGAATTTCTGCCTCTCTCCGGGCCTTTTCAGCCTCCCTTTCCTGCTTCTCTGCCTCCTTGGCCCTCCTCTTGCTCTCCTTCTCCAGTTCCTTGGCTCGTCGAGCATGCTCCTTTTCTTCGCCCTTTTTTCTCTTCTCCTCATCCCTCCGAGCCCTTTCCTCGGCCCTTTGTCTCTCCCTTTCTTCCTTCTCCTGAGCCTTCAGCCGCCCATGTTCTTCTTTCTCTCGTTTCTTTGTCGAACTCTCGACCTCTTTATCGAGGACCGTCAGCTTGCGTTTCTTAGCGGCCGTGGTTTGGGTCTCCACAACTCGCGGACTATGAGCAGGCGTAGAACCGAGGTCCGTCAGACCCGTCGTGGTCGTGCTCAAAGCCGGAGATGCAGCACGGCTTCGGCTGTCGAGTGCGGGAGAATGGGTGTCCTCTTTGATCCCGGCTGAGGCCCGCTGCCATTGCTCGGCAGGTTCTCCATCGTACGTGCGCTTCTTGGACAGAGGAGTGAGCTGCTTCAAAATGGGCTCAGGTGTCTCCATCCCTGGGACTGACTCGACGACGCTCATGGCATTGAGAGGGCGAAGGGAAACGGCGTCACTTTGCGGCAGTGCTGCAGGGCCTCGACTCTAGGACCTTTAACTGGTACCTCTATAACTCTATAGGGCGACCATCGCTGTCATGACCTCTCCAAGAAGTCGAACGCGTGAGTGGAACGCGAGGACGCGACACCGGACAGGGTTGCTGCAGCGGCTCCGAATTCCTTGGCGTGGCAGCTCTTGGCGAGATTCAGCCATTGATTAGGTCCGTGCTCAGCTGTTAAAGTTCGCTCGATCCATGGAGTGCTGGGCCGCAGGATTGGAGCTGGATATAGCACGCAGATATGAACTTGGTCAACCAAGTTGGCCAAGGAACAACCGTGTACACGCAATACCTCTGAGACGTGACTTTGTATAAAGCAGGGCCGTATCAGAGCTCTCAAGCGTCGAGATCAAGCATCGAGATCAGGCATCGGCTATCAAGGTCGGTGCATATTGCAGATAGCTGAGATTGGAGGCGCCTTGGACCAACATGAACTTATCAATCAATGAAAATTTTCCCGGGCAAGCCTGTTCAGAGCCCATTGAGTGCCGTGACCGCATTCTCCCATCCTTTATAGGAATATAACCAGAATTGCCGCCCATTTGGACCAGTTCAGCCAACTACCGAGTAGACCAGAGGTAGTCCGTCCTAAGCTGTCCACCAAAAGCAGTGGTGAGCCAGGATTTGAAATAAAATCGAAACCACTCGAAACCACCCGCAGTTTTGGCTCTCCCAGCCAAAGGTGGATTCTTCGTATACTATACGACCTCGCCTGACCTTTTGGTACGCCTCAACACTCACGTCGTCTTCCTCCCTCCCCGAACGTCTCCCTAGATCGTCCCGTAACCCTGGGTGCCACCGCTCTGCACCCGTTCTGAATACACACCCGGAGCAGCGTGTCCCGTCAGCTGTCCGTGCCTCGCACGGTCGCGGCGGTCGAAGTAGACGTATTCGATATAGAAGGCGTGTATATGGCCGGGAAAATAGCCGAGGAGAGTGAGGCAGATGTTGACAAGCAGGTCTGCGCCGCACCCGGCTACTATTGCGACTCCCACGGGTGGCACTGTGCCAGTTTAGCTTGGCTCATTCAGGTGAGGGGATCAATACAGCGTGGAGCTTGGTTAGCTGGTCACTTACGTAGGAGGGTGATCAGAATGATGAGGATGGCGGGCGCTGCGTCAGACATGTTGACGAGAATTCCAACGTCGGTAAAGCTGGTCGCAAGTAGAGGTCTGGGGCTATCCGACCGCGTAATATAAAGCCTGCGAGCAAATACTTCAAGAGGGAAAAGAAGAAGCGCGAGAGTTGGCCGCCACCAAGGTATTTGAAGCCGAGCGACGCGCCTGCCAAGATTTCCCATGACATAATTGTGGCGCATAAATATGGCGGTGCAGGTGCCGCGCCACCGCTCTTCGGCGACATCCGTGTGAAAAGATGCGGGTTATCTTGCCATGACGACAGCCTTTATGAGCACACAGGTAAGGAGGAAATACACGATGAGGTGCCGAGATCTTATTCGTTGAGATGCAACTCTCATGCCCAGCTCCTACATTCCATGGAGTCTTCCCCTGGTTCTGGATTCGAACTATTTTCCGCCGTGCCATCAAATTTTCGTGGGAAGGACCCCCGATCCTCTCGACCTCCTGGTCCATCGTCTCGAGATGCCGTGATCTCGACGGATCTTGTGTCGAGCGATTTGAGCTCGAATACTCGAGTTCGTCGTCGAGGCGCCTTCCCCATCGTCCTGGTACACTTGCAGCGTGTTGATCGCCCAGTACGCGTCCGTGAAAGCGGTGGGAGTATTGGTGACATAGTCTTCGCAGGTCGGCGCAAGAGACGCACAGCTGGAGCTGCCCCAGACCGCTCCGGCCCACTGCAAAGATGATGGTGAGTCAGAGTTGACAGTCGGACAAACGGTGGAACTTACTTGGCCACAAAATGTGGTATCGAAGATGATCTGAAGGTCCTTGAAGTGATCGTCCATGTTGAACGCACCTTGAAACACGGATTTGGGAGTGCCCCATTGGTCGCTGGGCACGGGGGCACCGCGGGCGATGTCCTCGGGGAAGGATCCTCGTGGAAAGAACCATATTTTGACAAACTGTGATGTCCATTCGGTGGCAAACACTCCTCCGCCGGCAGCATTGAAATCACTCCCAAAGGTCAGATTCGAGACATCACCAATCGAACATCCAGCATTCTTCGGCTGTGTGGGTGCGTTGACATCGCAGTCCGAGGTGATCAACTCGCCCAAGAAGCCTGTTCCGTTACTGATGATGGCGCCTGCACCCGTGTGGAGTGTCATGCTGTTCGCAGTTTGGTCATTGACGCCTTCAACAATGTCGATCTCGCCGTTGTTCGGCCAGTCTGCTCCCACCATCCAAAAGGCCGGCCAGGTGCCACAAACGCCTCCGGGCATATGCACAATATCGGCAATCACCAGCGCGTGTTGGAACGTCTGATTTGAGGAGACCCGGATCGCGCCGCGACCGTTGGGCGCCACCTCAGTGCTGTCGACTCCCATGTAAATCGCTCTTGTGGCATTTCCCCCTTCCATGAAGCCTGCGATCCCGGACGAATTTGCGGCCTCCAAGGACTGAAATTGGACGTGCCCATCGGTGGGGTCAGGGTCCGTGAAGAAATCGAAATTTTGCCAGAAAGCATCGCCCGAGTAGTCTTGAACAAGCTGGTAAGTGGCCAGGGTGTGTCGAACGAGCGCGGTCGTCAAGAGCAGCCGAAGAAGAGACATCGTGGATGGTGCAGTGCTGGTTGACAGACCCTCCTCCAGAATTAAATAGTCCAGCTCGGTGTCTGGAGGCCAGCTCCAATTAAAGACTAGCGGAGCACGCGTGACGAGTCACAACGGCTAGTCAAGGAGCAAAGGACAAAGACCTGGGTACCCGTGGCCAAGGTAGTATCATAGGAAATGAAGGCAATTAGCAGTCAAATAGTGTTCAGAGGAGAGATGCGCCATTTCGCAATAGAGAGATTGGATGTGCAGTAATTAGAGAAGGCGCGTGAGGGTCTATCGTGTGAGAGCACAAAAAGCCGGGCAGAATACAATCATTGCAGTGCTCGTTGGAACCACAGATCTTTGCTTGACATTTCCTCCATGCCAGTCGTCATCTCGAGAATCATGGTGCTGGAGCATGGTCGCATGCCAGACGTGAAGCTGGACAGCAGATGGATGAGACTGGCAGAGGGACATCAAACTCCGGCTGTTGAGTGTGAGCAAGAATCGCGTCGTCTCTGCGGCCATTCCCGTCTACTAGGTCTTGATATCCTGAAACTTGGGGAAATGATGGCGTGAAACATGCTAGCCTTGGCGCAACAAGTGGTTGTCGCTGAGCAAGAGCTTGAACCTTCCTCCACCAGAAGATCGCGGTTTCTATCGAGAATCCATCTCTTGACAAACCTGCCACAGGAGTGATGCGTTATTGACTGCGACGGCGTTACTTGGATCCTGGAGTCATGATTTTGAGGCAGGACCACTCAGTGCATAAGTTGTTGCGCTATCCTTCAGTGATAGCGCAATCTCGGCCGACAAGCACTTTTAAATGTGCTGCAACAAGCTGCCCTGAATGACCCACTTGTAGCCGAGATTAGGAACCAAACGGTCGGGATGAGGCTGTTAAAATGACAGGGACATGGACGCTGACCTGAGCCAGACCCATTTATGCTCCGGCGGGTTTGCAACAAATATTGGGCTTTTTTATTTCAGGGTTACAGTCGTAGAAGACAATCTAGCCGATCCGGTCTAGAGACTATCGAGGCAAGACAGCCTTGAGGGTCTTCTCAACATTGTTGCTCTAGTCGTCCCGGTCTACTAGGAAGTAGGCGGGATAAACTAGCCAAGCGTCGTGAAATGTGTGCTCGACAGTATTCTTCTCAGTCACTCTTCGTCATGGACAGCTAGGCGGACTATTAATACGCTATTAGTTGTCAGTGCGCTTTAATGCCGTAATGAAGTACTCTCAGATACTGGAGATTTGGGCTGCCTGTGTGTGGCATGGACAAGGCTTGGCGGTCACAATGGAACTTCGCTTGCACTGCAGATTGACCAGAGCAAAAATGAGGCAATATTCCACGCCTTCTTGATCCTTTGATGGTCATCGTTCGTGTGGCATGCGCGCGATGGCCGTCGGCGGGTATATGGGTCCTTGGGAGCGAACATGACATCCGCAGCGGAGCACGAACGATCTGAACCAGCCTTCAGTGGATCTGACCCCGTCCCCATTGCGGACCTCAGTCCTCAACACAGAGATCCTAATGCGCACATTCGGGCAAGTGTTGTCCTTGTCTGGCCATATTCAAGTTCGACCGGCAAGCTCTCACTCCTTCTCGCCGATCCCGACATACGACTTTGCAAATCCAAAGGCCAGGTCAAAGTCACATTTCACGGCGGATGCGCGAGAGAAGTTGCACAATCGCACGTGGGGATTGGCGATGCGGTCAGGCTTGCACTGGCAGGCGCGGAATGGACCGAGACGGGGAACGTCGTCTCGACACCGGGCAAAAAGATCGACTGGGATATAGAATATAAAGAGAGACTTCTTCTCGAAGTGAGAAAGTACCGTATCAGTCCCCACTTGGCACTGACAAAGCACAGGTTCAGCAAGGGAGAAAGCCTCCGACGATCATAGATTATACGAGCGAACGTTCTTCGCCGATCCTGAATTATGGGTGCGAGGAGGTCCAACCCCAGGCGAATGGTCCCCTCGACAGCGCCGTCGTTGTTGAGGTCCCTTTTCTCCCCGATGTCTTGCACCAACCAAGAAGAGCATCCGGCGGCGTCGTCACATCCTTGGCTGATCCATTTGCTGGAGACGATGGATACATAATTGGAAAAGGCCGAAAACGAACCAAATTCGGCCGTCGCAGTGGCGCATGGAGTCTGGTCGATGATCAGGAGGTCGCGGAACCAACGCCATCAGCTCCAGGAGGACGAGGCGAGGAACAAGTTCAAGATGAAGGAGTGTCCAGCAAAATGTTCTCCACGGCTGACCTAGTGGTGGATGAGCCTGCTCACGGGACGGCGGAAAATGGCGAAATTCCAGGGGCCGATAGAGCCATGCCACCATCTCCCGACATCGAGGATCGACGTTCTGCTCACCCCCGTTTGCCCTCTGGTAAAGATGACTTGGCTCAGACCGAGGGTGTCGAGTTGGAGTCACGTCCAGCGTTGATGGGACCGCCACAAACTCCGATAAAACCTCGACCTCGAGGGCGACCAGAGAGTCTGGCGTTTGGCAATGAGAACCTTGGGGACATTCCTCCGTCGCCCCGACTTCTTCCCCTCCCCTCTCCAGGACTCCCCATGGTGTCTCCACTTGTCCAGCGCTCTGGCCTGGAGGTTGGATACTTCCCGCCCGCTCAGGCTCCGACCTCCGAGCTGGACGCTCTGGGACAGCAGGAGATCACGGAAGAAGCAAAGAGGTCTCCCATCTCTGTGGGAGATGATGCATCCACGATGTCTGAAGACTCACTTGTCCTCATCGAACAGAGGACGGTGCAAGAAATTGACCGCCGCAACGATGAAGAAGAGGACATCAATAGCCACCACCAGGGCCCCGCGGGCACTGTTCTGCCATCCGAACCAGTGGGTAATGCCTTCACGACAGAGGGACAAACCCATCACCATCTGGAATTCTATCCGGCACGAGCAGAACCTGAAGAAAATGTGCCCGTGCCTGACCAATTTGCATTACAAACTTCGAATCACCAAATCGACTTTCCGGATCATATGCCTCAAGAAATTGAGGATGATGATTTGTACGGAGGGCATAATATGCAGGGCAGAGCCCCTCCTCCCACGCAGACAGCAATGAAAACATCAGCATCGGACGCCACAAGAGCAACGACCGGACAAGTCACAAATCCTTTGGACACGCTTGAACAATTCCTTCACATGTCACCCGTGACAGCAAATTTGTCCATAGACCCAGGAGGCATGTACATGTCCGTGGACCAAACACAGTCCAGCATTGCTCCTACCGTTGGGACTGATGCCATTGAACCCTGGCATGACAGTGTGAGTGTTACTGCCGTGGAGCACCCGTCAACTGGGACCTTCTCCGCCCCTCATGTTCCGTTCCAGCGACGTAGGCATGGACGATTGAGTCAGGGGTCGAGCACAAAATCATCCGCACATGGTTCGCTCTCGCAATTCCTGGACGGCAGTGTCGATGAGGACGACCGCAATAGGAAAGAGGAATGGCAAGCAGCCACGCTCCAGATGCGGTCGAGTTCACGTTCGGATTCTGGATTGCCAACCCATGTTGAGGACATATCCGATGGTCGTTCACCTGAATTTCAGCAGCTCAGTTCTCAAGACATTCCTGGTCAGGTGGCTGCAGACAGGGGGCCTGTTGTCCTTAATGGAGTTTTGGAGGCTTTAACTGCTCGCATGGAAAGTGAAACGGATTGGACGATACTTTCATCCACTCCGGGGGAGGGTAATATTTTAGTGGCCAATGTAGCCACGAAACAATTGCCCACACCGGAGCATACCCAGCAAGAGCCTGGCCTGGCCGGCGAAGACGATCACTCTCATACCACAGCCGTTGAGAAGGAACCACACTTGCCATCTCCACGTCATACGCAAGAAATGGATGGCAGACCGGAGCCGGTTGAACCTGTCAAAACCCCTTACGAAGACAGCCCCAAACATGACCAAGAGCGTCCACCGTCGCCTCGTATGGAAGCGACATTACTCTCGCGGCGTCGCACATCGCAACGACAGCCCAGGAAGTCCATCACGTCCGGCAACCTTTCCAGTCCATATTTTGCGCCTCGCAGGAGGAATCGTGGACTTCCACCTACTTCACCCACCAGAGAGGAAATGATCGGTCCGAGTCAGGCCGGCATTGCCTCCTCCCCTACGACAGCCAGCTCTCCACCAACAAGTGGCAGCAGACTGATTGATCAAAGTTCGCCGGTTTCCCTCGTCGAAGATCGCAGTGTGCTGGCCACAAAAGAAGTGTCCACAGACACGACAAAGGACGTGGACTTGGGAACCCCCCCTCGGCGGAGAGGTATAACCACTGCTCTGGCGTACTATCCTCACCTCGCTTCTCTGAGTGACTATTTTGGGCATCTAGTCGACGTCATCGCATTATGCACGGCAGAGTCCACGACACCGACACGGGCAAAGGCTGGGCCGAAAGACTACCATACAACACTACATCTTGCGGATTCCTCGTTTGGCCCCCAAGACCATACCACGACCACGGTTCAGATCTTTCGACCTTACCGGGTGGCATTGCCTCATACCCGACGCGGTGACGTGGTCATGTTACGCAATGTCAAAGTCCAGACGGTCAAGGGAAAGTGTATGCTTCTCAGCACATCCACCTCTTCATGGGCCGTGTTTAAGACGGATGTCAATGCTATCCCAATCTGGTCTGAGGTCGTGGTGTCGGGGCCGCCAATTGAATTCGACGCCGCCGAAAATGCTCGTGTCGAGGCCCTTGTCCGATGGTGGGAAGGTGGCGGAAAGGATCAATATCCAGACCTTTATCGGGACCACGGCGGCAGACGCGAGCAAGATGACACCGATAGCGCTCGTCGACCGGAGATTCTTGACGACATCCAGAAAGCTCTGAGAAGTGAGAAAGTCGGCGCTCCGGAGAGACGGCTGTTGGACAGAACGGATCCTTTTGCCAACGAGCAAGATGACGTCTCATTGGACGAAGAAGAGGAAGAACTGGCCGGTGAGAGGAGCATGCCTCTCATGTCTCCCACCACCGGCAGGACACAATCAGACACCATGAGCATTGACTCGGGAGCGGAGGTTCCTCGCCGGGAGTCTGCACCCGGACGTCGATGTTCTGGGAGACGATCTGCCAGCGTGGTCCACGAGCTTCGAGACGGGACCAAGTACGTGGACGACGACAGGCGGCACAGTGGCAGTGTGATTCACGAACTCCGGGATGGAGTTAGTTGGATTGACGAATAAGGGGTCGGTGCGGATATTGATTTGTACTCTTACGACTGTAACGGACATGCCGTAGCGCAGCCGGAGTGTCTGTATAATAATGACGGCACCAGATAATGCGAAGGACAACAGAACGGTATCCAGGTGGAATGTTATATCTTATTCCCGCTTTGTCTGTGTGCTGGCTGCATGTCCAGATCCTCGACTTGTCCTTGGATATCACACCGTCTCTTTACAGGAAAAACACCAGGCCCAACGCACTCACAACGCTCAGTCCCACGACCGTCCATCCGGTGGCAATGACCTGCTTGTTCGTGAGCTGGGCGCCGACGTCCCAGATCAAATGTCTGATGCCGTTGAAGCCGTGGAAGGTAAAGGGAATGGCGAAGAAGGACTTGATCAACACTTTCACCACGAGGGGCAAGGCGGCGAAGCTGGCAGCGAGCGAGGCCGACTCGAGGTGCCAGCCAATCAGGGGCGCCACGAGATAGGCCGCACCGAAGATGTACAAGGAGCTTGAGAGGACGGCGCCCGTGATGCGGTTGAATGCCGACGCGTACCAGGTGATCTGCGGCCGATAGATGGCGAGGTGCGGCGAGATTGGTCGGTTGCGCCGCTGGGCGGCGAGGATGTCGTAGGCTTGCTCTTGGGTCACAGATGTCGTCGTCGCCGGTCTGCATGGTGTGGGTGGGGTCTGGTCAGCTTTCCCGTTCGGTGCTGTCTACTCTTGGGGCCGAAGGAGGGGTTTGTCGACACTTGGTGAAAGGACTTTGCAGGAGACATGACTGCGGCTTACCTGAATTGCACACGGTGGCCCGTCGCTATCGCTGCTGGAACTGATAGTCTTGCGAAAGGAGTGTTTCTACTGAGGGTGGACGAGTTGACCGCAACCACTGCCCGTTGTTGTCAGTTCCCATCCCATGACCAATGCGCTCCAAAGGACACCCATCTCTTGCGCACTCACATCGTCGCATAGACATCTGCACCGCTCTCTGCGAAAACATGTTGCCCGCCATTACGCTGCCGTGATGTGCAGCAGGATGGTACAGTGAGTGGTCAGGTCAACTTGGAGCTGTGATGAAGTTGATTGATCCGCCACGCCCGAGGCCGGCTGAAGGGCCTTGGCGCCGCTCCACGTGACTGTTTACTTTTCATTATTTCTCATTGGCTGTGACTTTGGACTCACTCAGTTTGCCTACAAGATCGCTCTAAAAGATCGCTCGTTCCCCAGGTGTGTTTCGACAAGAGCTTTGCACAGTATCCTTGGGTCTAGTATCATGTCGGCTAGCATTCGATCCAGCCCAGAACCGGAAATCAACCTCCCGTTCTGAGTCATTCTCGGTTTGTGGACCTGGTTGGCAGAGGCGACATGAATGGTCACTGGTGAATTACAGGTGGTGAAGAAGCTTGTACAAGCGTCTTAAGTTAGTCATACCCCCCTCCGACGTCTTTCCGCGCTATTTACCCATGAATTGTACTCTGCATGTACTGGTGGTGAACTAAGCAACGTGAACTGGTTGCGGTGGGAGCCAGATTATGTGAAATAACTCCTGCATCTCACGGTCAAATCTGGGGAATCCAGTTGACCGGCCGCAGAACGCGTTCGGCATTCAGAGCCTCAACCTGACTGGGAACGATGACGCGGAAGACTTTGTCTTTTCGCAGCCGTCAATTTAGAGCTGCCAGCTTGATTGCCTCTTGATTCATGCAATTCCTCGTACGTCGATCGGTTTGACTCCAAGGATCCGTACCCTACCCGTGTCATGCAGAGCGCAGACGGCGAGCCGAGGTGATCTGGGCCCATGTTCTTCGAGCTATTCAACAGAAGTCGATGGGCCTTTTGATGCAGACCGGGTGCCGTCGAATGCAACAGACTGTACCGCTGAGAGCCTGAATCGCCTCTGGAAGTGCAGGGCAGCGATATCCATGGCGAAGACTGCAGCGAGCAGCGACATTCTACATGACCAGGAGCATGACAACGGGCGCCTGGTGGGCTTCGCCGGAATTCGTCCCAAAGCAGCTCCGACGCCTCGACAGTGCTACGATACGGGATGCTGGTGTGACCATCCTCACCCTGCTGAAGGTTGTCACTGCACCGAAATCATGTTCTCCCCAAAGTTTTCTACAATGGCAGGATTATTTTCTCCTTGATGGAATTGGTAACCGTGTCGATGATCACCATGATTGCCTTCCACCTGCTGTTACAATGCCAAAAGCGGTGCCAAAAGGTGGATACGGCGAGGTTGGTAAAGCGATCGGCGGTTCAAAGACGTTGGATCCATCGCAATCTCGCAGTTGGGATTTGTCGGCGCCTGCACCATCTTTGTCGCGGAGAACCTCCTTGTGTCCTCGAAACCGTGGCAAAAGCACCAGTCCGTTGTCGACGAATGCTTTGATCGCGCTGCAACTTGCTGTGCTTGTCCCGTTGCCATTTATTCATAGCATCTCCAAGCTTGAGACGGCCGCAATGCTGACTGATCTGCATCCATCACTAACTCACATACATCTCCTGTCTGGCCATGTCCCAGGACGAATAGTTCGACTTAGAGAAACCAATAATTGACAGCGGTTTTCGACGAGATCGTTGAACCGACTCTGGTACGTACTTCTAATTGCGAACTCAGCCATCGCCTGCATGAGAAAAGCTAATACATGTTGAAGATTGTGGTGAACCGTCTGGCAGGGCCACGGCGCATTACGGCTTTATGATGTTGATATTCTCCTCGACCCTCCAAAATCTGTGGAGACCACACTCCTTATCAAGAGAACTTTCTTTGCCTCCAAGCTTGATCGTCACTTATGATGATGAACAAGAAGAATGCTTGTTATGAGGACGAAAGTAGATCCCCACCTCCACAACTCTGGAGATCAGACTTCGTCTAAGAGATCAATGACGCCATTTCCAGGGCCTAAGGGTTGGCGAGATGTGACTCTTTCTGGCAGGGGTGGCCACCTCTTGCCGGACGATCGCCAGGTTAATGGCCGTTCAACGACACAGCTCATGCGCATGTGGAATAGCAAGTCACCCAGTATGACCACAAGCTTGATTGTTGACCTGGCCGGGACTATGCTAAACAAGGCAATGATGTACACAATTGTGATCGGCGTTTCTGCGAAGCGCCCCCCGATGAGCCTGTGGCGGACTTGCGCTATGATTAGGACAAGCAATTTCGGTCCAACGAGCAATACGAAAACAACGTCTCCAACAGCGCAGTCTGATTGAGGAGAGAAAACGGATGCTTCTTAGTCTTCCCTTCTTGCACCTGAACGGTGAGCCTCCGGTAACCACCTCTTTCACCCAATGCCTTCGCTGCTGACGCCTCAAACGAGAAAGTTACCTCTTGTCAATGGTACTCGTGCATGCGTGTCTTCATGTGGAACTGCAACTCGATCTGACTGGGGGCATCGGGCCACACAGTTCTTTTGGCCTAGGATTAGCTGTGATAGACTGGTTCGAAATAGGAGAGAGAATAAGGTGGAACACGAGGTGATGTAAAGCATACCCCAGCTGCAGCGCCACACTCCTTTCCCCATTGCGCCAAGGTTGGATAGTCTGTGCAGCCGGACTCAAATCCACCCCCCCTTTTCCCTTTTCGTCCTTTTCCCGACCTCTGCTTACCACTTCTTTGTTCGCGCCAAACAAACGTGGCTTTCAGATGCGCTGTGAGGTTGACCGAGTGATGATGGTGAGTCGTGTTGGGTTCAAGAGTGGCCTGGGCCAACCCCTGCAATGCCACTGCCACGGGCAGTTCATCCTTCAGACACACCGACCGCCGAAGACCAGGGTCGAGCAGCATTGTGCAGCGTACTCCGCGCCATGTGGCTGCGAAAGTATGATGGAAGTCGTTGCAGAACCCTGTAAGCTTTGCATCTGGGCACTTACATGCTCTGCTTACGTGCTAGGTAAGCGAGATGACCTGAGGTTTGGGGCATCGCAACTTCACGTCCCTCTTTCTTCGATATTCAGTTTTGCGTAGTCGGTAGGCGCGCGTCCATTCTTTCAGCATAAGTCACTCGTTTTGGGCTGTTGCACAAAGCAACATGCTGCCGCTCATTTATATTCTTGCTTTCGTTGACTTCGCATTGGCTTGGGGTGGAAAGCATGGTAATACTATCCAGACCTGGAAACGGCATCTGCTGGAACGCGACTCTGAACCGACGTGCTCCTGCACCGATCCTTCGGCCTCTGGCTTCTACAACTACCCAGGATTCGCTTCAGCCGCCGCGGAAGCGTCCACCCCTCCCGGCTACGTGAGTGCATTTACCAACGGACATTCGTGGACGGGGGGAGATGGCTATCTAGGACACACGACAATCGACGAGTATGACACCAGCATTTGTGCGGCCATCTGTGACTCGATTGCTGAGTGCTCTTCCTTTGAGATCTGTGCGTGTGGTCAACACTCCCTGTTGTCGTGGACGTACTGATGAAGCTTCAGATTATGAAAAGGGAGCCGATGACCCCGACGTGACCTCGGCTTTGGTGAAATGTACATTCTGGGCAGGCGGAATCGACCAATCTGGAGGAACCACGAGCAGTGGTGCCAATGTGGTGATTGCTGGCTGCAATGGCTATACCAATCACTCCGTCACCAGTCCCGCCGGTTTCGGGAACCCAGCTTATGTGGGTGGCGCTGCTGTTCGCCCTCCTCCAGGTTCCGGTGCCGCAGCCTCCTTCATCGGATCCAAGGTGTTCAACGATGGTCCTTTCGACACGGGTTATTGCGCGAATGAGTGCACATCGCGTGATTGCCAGTTTTTCAACACTTACATCGTCTTCAAGGATGGAATCAGTCAGGGCCAATACTGTGATCTGTATTCGCAGTCTGTCCCTCCTGCGTATGTCACAGACAGGGGTGGTGCTGGTCCGAATGGTAACTACACTATCTCGCATAGCTTCATTTGTGGCAGGAGTGAGCACAAAGACGACCGTTCAAGCACAAGCTCGTCACCTGTCACAACCCCCGCGCCATCAACCGGAAGCAACGCAGATCATAGCTGGGAAAACAATCATCCATGGTGGTCTGGGAGCGGTCATGATCCACACGGTCATTCACATCCGGGAGGTCTGAGTACTACTTGGTCAAAGGGCAGCCAGAGTGACCCAGATTGGCAAGGTTGGTCCACAACGTCGTCCGTTACCACCACGACGCCTCCAACGACGACTCCGACGACGACTTTGACGACGACTCTGACGACGACTTTGACGACCACTTCCGTGACTGCTTATCCGACTAACCCGCTTTATAATGGAACATGGCCACTGTGGAATGCTTCAAGTGGGAATAGTTCGGAGTGGCTAGACTGGACAAACTGGAATTCCACATCTTCATTCAACTGGACACTTCCATTGACCACCACTACCACTACCACTGCCACTACTACCACTACTACTGCCACTACTACCACTACCACTACCACTACCACTACCACTACCACAAAGACCACGGCAACTACTGCTTCCGCAACACCGACTTGGCTGTCTTATAACGGAACATGGCCACCGTGGAATGCTTCAAGCGGGAACAGCTCTGAGTGGACAGATTGGACAGATTGGAATTCTACGTTGCCTTCCAACTGGACACTTCCTTTGAGTACTACCACCACCACGACAACCACTACCACTACGACAACTACTGCTTCCGCAACACCGACTTGGCTGTCCTATAACGGAACATGGCCACCGTCGAATGCTTCAAGTGGGAACAGCTCTGAGTGGACAGATTGGGCAGATTGGAATTCTACGTTGCCTTCCAACTGGACACTTCCTTTGACCACCACCACCACCACT